>Ga0208245_1000059_pt1 | contig 115413 bp, 126 predicted proteins | sample RifOxyC1_FD_184035 | JGI IMG/M metagenome (GOLD analysis project Ga0208245, IMG submission 184035) | Soil microbial communities from Rifle, Colorado - Rifle Oxygen_injection C1 (SPAdes) | ecosystem: Environmental > Terrestrial > Deep subsurface > Rock core/Sediment | place: Rifle, Colorado... | reverse complement strand
GAATGCAGTAAATCGTAGTGCTCTCTTTAGAAATCTACCCATATACCCTCAGTATAACAGTCTTTGTTTCTCTACAAGACTCCCTTCCCTACCGCGAGTGTATAAAGGAGACTTTCGTTTTCTCCATTACGTAAAGAAAAGGCCCGCTCCTGTGAGGGAACGGGCCTTATTGTGCCGACTGAGTTACCTCAGCTTGGGCAAATGTCGCTTCATCAGGTTGGTGCCGAACTGGCCATCGAGCCTACCTTGACTGGTCAGCTGATAGTAGACCGAATAGCCCTTCCTGCTCTTGAAGAACAGCTGGCCCTTGACGACCGTGGCGTCCTGGATCACGAAGGAGCCGGGTGGCGACGAGACGGAATTGCTGCCGGCCCCGTAGACGTAGAGGACGGTTGCGACGTTGCCGTTGACCTCGGTCACGGCCAGGGCGGTGCAGGCACTATTCTCCCACACGCCCTCGCCCCAGACGCCGAAGAACTTCTTCAGCTCAGGGTTAGCATCGGCGCCCGGGGTCTTGAGGACCACATCCACCTTGACGTCGCAGAGCTTGCCGCTGAAGACTTGATCCGGAGCCGCCGCCGCCGAAGCGGTCGGCGACGCGGCCTTGACGACCTGTGCGTGGGCCGGGGTGAAAGCGAACAACGCAACGCCAATGGCTGCAGTGAGCAGCGTACGAAACGTATTCATAACAAAGTACTCCCTCTGCGGTTGTGACACATTCCACCAACATTGGTAGATGAGAATATAATAACATCTTTTAAAAATAAAAGCAAGCCCCCTCTGTTGGCTCCCCTTAGCATTGGACGCCGCTTACCGGGATACCGCCCCGCAATTACTCTATCCACCTCCATGTTCAACATTCGGTCACGAGCACATCTTTGTTTTTAACAATCTAAGTTGGTAGACTGAGCACATGTCACTAGCCTCTGCAGCTGCAAAGACCTATCTTACAAACAAGGGGGCTAAGAATATCCGCCATGTCAGAGGCAGCTTACTCGACCACCTTTCGCGTATAGAAGAGACTCTCAAAGGATGGAATACCCCAGAACACGTTCAACTAGCTGGACTTTTTCATTCTGTGTTTGGTACGGACCATTTTAAAAAAGAGTTGTTGGGAGAAGCAGACACCGAACAGGTCCGTCTACTCATAGGAGAAAAAGCTCTTCGTTTGGTATCCTTATTTTCTAGCATTGATCGTTTTACGATTTCATCAAAACGCACCCCTAGCGGCTACTCAGCATTGCATAAAGATACATACGCGACGATTCCTCTGACGAAAGAAGAAACTTCAGAGATACTCCATATATTTCTGGCAAACGCAATAGACCACCTTTTTGATGTCATGTATGAAGGCGCAATGGTGGAAATTAACCACTATGTCCCCTTTGCGGAACTGTTTACACCCAAAGCACAAGAAGCTCTTCAAAAACTCAATCGTGGGACACATCCATCTGAAGAATTCTCTCCAGGCTTACGTTTTATAGGGCACGCGGGCGTCTGGCTTAAAACGGAAGAAGGTTCTCTTGTTGTTGACCCATGGTTGTATTCTTCTACATTTGAACAGCCTGTACTACGCGGCTTACAACCATATCAACGCACGATAGATTTTCTTATTCCACGCCCAGTATTCAAAGGCATAGATCTTAAGCCCGATATTGTCTTGCTTTCACACTTCCACACCCATCACGCACCGCTCGAATCAATAAAAAAATTCGCCGGACTAAAACCCATACGCGTTATTTGCCCCGCACTATCAGAAGATGACCATGCGTGGCTAAGAACATCTCTTGGCGAACTGTATGAAAAGATAACATTTGAAGCAAGTGACGAGGCGAGGGAACATACCTTCCCTAACCTTACTGTGCGTGTCTTTACACATCCTAAGCCACACCATTTGGGTTTTGTTGTAAAAACACCCAAGCAACATTTTGTACATGTCACGGATGCGTGTGTAAACGCTGACGTAAATAGACTTTCTCTCGATCCAATGTGGGAGACTGTTCGAGACCTTAAGCCCGACATGCTCTTTATATCGGCTGCAAACCATTTGTCTCGTTGGGGAGCGGGTTCTAAAAGAACTGTGGGGGAACACGCTTCACTTTCACCCACACAAGCGGCAAAAATTACTGCCCTGATGGGGGCGAAGCGCGTAGGACTTATAGGTATGGATAACTTCTCTATTTGGGACAGTGCAATAGAGTACGCACACACCGCAGAAGCCATTGAAAACGAATTCCAGTGGGTGATCGATTACTTGGCTCCAAACGTAGAATTTATACCTCTGCGTCCAGGTAAAAAAATACTTTAGAAAAAATTAGAACTTGGTTCCCGTCCTTACAAGGAAAGTCTTGAATTCAGGCGAGATGGCTGCAAGTTTTAGTGTCTTTATATACCTTCCGCTGGTAGAAGGAATATCTTGAATGCTGCCAATTTTTGCTTTTTTAAGAAAAGTAATGATGTCTTGCGATGTAAGGGTTCCAAAAGGTGCCAGCAGGTTTTGTATATCGGGTGTACGCGCAGTACCGAATTCTGTTAAAAGAAAACCCGCATAGGTGAATCTCCACGTAAACAATACAGCTTGTATCTTTGAGTTATTCATGTCCACACCACCACTTTCTATCCCATCAGCGACCGTCTTTACCTGAACATACGCCTGCTCTGATTCTACAAGGTCATGATTCTGAAGTATTTTATTACTCAGGGCTATTGCATCCGCTCTAGATAATTGGTTGAGGATGATGTTATACGGGGCATAGAGGCCTCCGTCTTTCCGAGTATCTCCCTCGGCGATGTACTTTTGCATCAGTACCGCAATTTCTTCTCGTTTTTGTTGAGTAAGAGAGTTGTCCGACAAAAACATAACATAGTAACGAGCTATGCCATACTCAGCAAGGGAGGTTGGGTATATATCGTCTGATACTTGGAGTAATTTGAGATACGCGCTCCATATGCGGTCTGTATCGGTACCAGAAGTTCCGAGATAGGAATCGAGCGGAGCTTTATTAAAATAGGTTGTATAGAAGGATATAGTATCCGTATGTGCATACACAACCCGTGAGAGCGTATTATATGCTGTCGCTCGTATCCATGCAGGGACTGAGTAGTCGTTAATAAGGGTGTACGCGAGTGATGCGGCCTCTTCTGCATCACTTTCCTTCCCCGTGTCGAAGAGGGTGGCCATGAGGATTACCTGTAGGCGTGCCTTTTCGCTCTTAGTGGGGGCTTGTTCTATAAGCGCGCGCAAGTTAGTTTCCGCTATGTCGTATTGGCCGGTATATAGAGCCTGTATCGCTGGTTTAGAGTTAGCAACGGATTTCATTGTCAATTGAATTTCTTTATCGGGAATATAGACACTAACGTAGTAAAAGACCCCTCCTGCTATCAATAGTAGGGCCACAATTACCAATGCGATGTATTTTAACGGGCGATTCATTCAATTTCTAATCTCCGGTGCCGCCAGACGCGCAAGGACCGGCATCAGTATTAGGCAATCCGCCGTCGCAAGACGAAACCTGACCGCCCTCGGGGGTATCCGCATATGCGGAAGGTACACTGGTAAAAGACGCAAAAAGATCATCGGGCTTGTTTGCATCGTCTTTAGGATTGTTGGGGACAAATCCCAATTTGTGCACAATATTCGTCAAAAAAACAAAGAGCACGAGGGTGGTGAATGCAGTAAATCGTAGTGCTCTCTTTAGAAATCTACCCATATACCCTCAGTATAACAGTCTTTGTTTCTCTACAAGACTCCCTTCCCTACCGCGAGTGTATAAAGGAGACTTTCGTTTTCTCCATCTATATCAAGCAGCTCTTCAATTGGGGTATCGTAACTTCCGCCCATCCCGCAACACTGGAGGCCAAGCGCTTGGGACACAAGGTAGACGTTCTGGCCAATATGCCCCGCTTCAAGCAAGGCATACCGGTATCCTCGCTGGCCATATTTTATTTTTGTTCTTGAAAATACTCCCGTTAGGATGACCACAGCGGCCGCATCCTGCACCCAAGGATACATAAACAAACTACCTATATCTTCCCTGCTAAATTCTCGTGCGTTTATACACTCGAGCGTGTGATTCTGAACATTGTAGTGGTACACTCCGGCCGACAAATCATCGCTGGAACGCAACGCTAGTACATACGCTTCTACAGGGTATCGTGGCCCACCTGATGGCTGCGCTCTCCGTGTTGAAGAATCATCCTGAACAATTTCACCGCACGAGTAGAGCAGCAAGGTGGAAAGTTCCTCGGTTGTAATTGGCACAGGAGCGAAAGATCTTCCTGATTTCCTTTCTGTGATAGTTGCAAATAAACCTGGGTCGCGCTCCGGAACCTTTCTCGAAAGAATGTGCGAAGGAAGCAACTCGTATGTTTTATAAAATATTGTCTTCCACGCCTTAGGCCATTTTGAAACATCGGTAAAAATATTGGCACTGCCATCATTTTTACTCTTAGAAGCTCTATGGAACAGTTTTGAAAAATCAATGTACATATATAGGGTATTTTATGAAAATGGATGCGGCCATGGATTTAGAGTGGTTTTTTCGTATCCCAATACCTTAGGTACCTCCTGTAACCGCTGTGCGCCGAGCGTTGCCATGCGCTCTTGTAAATGCAACGGAACAAGTTTTGGAACAATAACCTTGGTCACCACATACCCAAGTTTGTCGAGCACAGAATGCTGTACTCGGTAACAATACAGCTCGTAGCCCGCACCTTTATGTTTGAACATCTTTTTAACCTCTTCCAACTCGCTTTGCTTAGAAGGAAATATTTTACGGAAGGAATAGTATCTACTCTCTAAAAGCGCAATTTCCTCGCCGGAGACAAAGAAATCGAAACGTTCCAGCATTTCGGTGCCGTGCCATGCGCCCATACGCTCTTTCATACCGATGTTTCTCTCAAGAAAAGGCCTGTAGTTTAACGGAAGATCGTATGTGATGGAGTGCTGAGCAACAGACATTGCCTCATTAAGGCTAGAGTTCAGGTTTTTATAGATATCAAAACCAGCTGACCCACCAAGAGCCACCCGAGGTTCCGCGCCTCTATCGTCAAGCACAACGCAAACGCACGATGGGATTTCAAGATCAGTTGTAGTGTCGAGGAAAAATAGTTTCAGTCCACTCTTTTGTAAGAGTTTTATTCGAGCCTTAATGGCTGGGTCATCAATAGTTTCAAGCGCAATACGTTTTGGGGATATGGTATTAAGCCAAAAAATCAGTAGCGCATCACGTTCAATGAGCTCATATATTGAACCAAGTACACTCTCTTCAAACGTAAAGTGTCCCGCTTGGCCGTTTGTTGTAGAGTCTTGCAAATATGGCTCATTAGCAGAAGTGCGGTTGTAGCTCCAAAACACAAGCTGTGCTGGCACGTACGTGCGCTTCCCTGATATAAGCTCCGTCGCTTCTGCCCAGCGTAATTGTGTATCGTTTGAATACGCGAATTCTTTAAATTCCTCCATTTGCCAAGGTAAAAATTTTGGCAACACATCTAGGCTTAGAGCTCGCGCTCCAGCACGCACCAGCTTATTATACGAACTGTGTTTTAAATTTTTTGAACGATATAGTGTCGTTGTGTATCGTTCGAGAAATTCGCCTACCGACTTACTGTAAGCCTCTTCAATCTCTACGTTTGATCCAAATCCTTTTGTGTCTAGGCTCCACCCATCAGTAACCTCTTCCGTTACACGCGACTCAAGTTTTACCCTATTGATATTAGGAAGGTCATTGCGCTGCAAAAGTAGGGAGAAAGAAGGTTTTGAGATAAATTTCTGACTTGCAAGATAGTTAAGGAGTATCTGCCAGTTAGGAAGTACTTCATAGTCAGGAAACGCCGCTATGTGGTTGAATATTTTTGAACTACTGAGACTGCGTAGGATTTTTAATTCCAAAATTTCATACCATGGCAATGGCGACTTAAAACGTCCGCATGGTTTCAAAAACGCATCAATACTCTCTTGCACGGAAAAAACTTTTTCTTGCGAGCTTGGTTTTACATATTGCTGGAAAAATTCCGTTTGTTTTTGCCACTGCATACTAGAAACCAATGATACAGGAGCGATGGCGAAGGTGAAAATCAGGCAAAGAAAAAGGTCCGCACTTCTAGTGCGGACCTTCGACCAACCCTTGGATTAGTCGTTACTTGCTGCGGCAGACGGCCTTGCCGACCGCGGTACCTCCCCCATGTTCGTAGCGAACGGTGAAGAGGGCGTCGCCGACAGCATCCTGACCGACATAGGTCAGGTAGTATTTGGAATACGTGTTGGGCGCGGGGTTCGGAAAGTACCACGAGCCGTCGGGCTGCACCTTGAACTGGACATCGCCCTGCTTCCAGTAGTTGTTGCCGCTGGCCGTATCCCAACCCCGGGAAGCGCCCGGGGCAGCCTTGATGGCGAGGAGGGTGAATGCCCCACTCTTGTCCACCGAAGTCGTCTTGAAGGCCGACTCAGGCCTCTCGAGACTGCCCGTACCACCTTCCGCCTGGTTGTAGTAGCCGCGGCAAATCTTGCCGACGACGACCGAGAAGTCAGCAGCAGCCGCCACCGAAGCGGTCGGCGACGCGGCCTTGATGACCTGCGCGTTGGCCGGGCTGAAAGCAAAAAACGCAACGCCACTAACGACTGCAGCGAGCTGCGTACGAAACGTATTCATAACAAAGTACTCCTTCTGCTGTTGTGACTCATTTCCACCAACATTGGTAGATAAGAATATAATAACATCTTTTAAAAATAAAAGCAAGTACCCCCTGTTGGCTCCCTCAAACCCGTACAGAATACGGGTATACTGATGAATATGGGGTTATTTCCTTCTCTTGAGAAGATATTCAAAAAAGACCAGTCGTACGAGCTATTTACGGACGTAGGCTTCACTCACACAGTCCGTCCACAAGTCTACACCTCCCCATTTCGCCACATTGTTATAGAAAATTTCCTGCCTGAAGCACGTAACGCCGCAATAAAGGAGAACTTTGCTCGCACGCTTGCGATGGGCTTAGGCGGAGAAACTTCACAGGATAGGTTTCGACACCGAACCATGTACGATCTGGACCTATTCTGGCCAGAGCCTTCGCTTGAAGGGCCTCAGAGTCCTTTCTTCTCGGTGTCATATTTTGAAATGCTGCGCAAACTATTCGACAGACCCCTTTCAAACGACACAATTCTTTCATATCATCACCACGACAAAAGTGTGGATGATAATTACATCCACAACGATTTTACTGAGGGGTATTTCGTCGATGCGCCGTTGCCAAACGGCATTAATCCTTGGCACTTCCAATGCACTCACAGTGCGCCCCCAGCAACCGAGCAGAGCCGAGCAATGCCACGAGCGCTCGCTGCCATTTATTATTTAAACGATTCATGGCAATTAAGTGACGGAGGAGAGACTGCGTTTTTTTCTGCAAATAACCATACGGCACTTGAACGTAAAATTGAACCGGTTAACAATAAACTTTTAGTATTTGAAATCACACCTACCTCTTGGCACAGTTATCTAAAAAGCGCAGCACCGTCGCGAAACTCGGTAGCACAATGGTTTTTTATGCCTCCCCAGGAAGCAGCCCGAAGATTTCCAAACAAGCCCCTATGGAAAGGCTCACTCGGTTATTAATCTTATAGAAATTATTCTTTCTCAATTTTATAGAATATCTTCTGCGGATTTGTGTCCTCTATCGCGGTCTTAAAAAGCTGAGTTAATTCTTCCGATGAAATATACCTCACCGTACTTGGCGCAACCACCTTGGCGGCAACACTACCCTCTAATTCCAGAGAAAGAACTTCTGCTGTTCGTATCTGTGCATTTTTTACAATAGAGTACGTTGCCAAGTCTTCGCGATAATTAAATGCTGACAGGCTCGAAACTAGTATGAAATTGCCCTTAAAGTCTTGTACCTTTCGCGCGCTCCGCACACACTCAATTGGAAGCGCTACAGCTAGATCAAATTCCCTATGCAGGCCTTCTCGTGTGCTACCCATAAGCGATGTAAAGAGGTATTTCACCGGATTCCACACAATTACATCAAATGTGTGGGCACGAAGCGCCGTTTCAAATAGAGTCGCATAATTACTGAACAAATCTCCGGAATACATTTCAACACAGTATTGTCTCAAGGTGTCTCGTTTTCCTGCGATTCCAACAATGTCGTACGTCTCTGCAAGTGAGGGCAGGACCATCGACGCAACCTCCCCTCCCGCACCCACAAAAAGTATCTTTTTCTTCTGTTTTTCCATACCTACAGCATCTCGGGTGGCGTATGGAACCATTGCACGATGCAATTGCGTTCTTTTTTATTTGTCTGGAATGCATGCATAGAAACAGGCGATGTCTGAAACGCAAAAAGTCTATTGTTAACTGGAGGAACCGTCTTCAAAAGCGTTGTTTTATCTGCTACATAAATCCCTGTCTCCCCACCATCGCCTTCGTGCCATTCTTCATTATTTATATAAATGAGAAGGGAGATAGTTCGACGACGGGCATTTGTGCCAGGCTCCTTATCTTTCTCTCCAACAATAACTCCGTTGGGAAGACGGAACGTTGGATTAAAATATCTATCCACATAGTCATGATGCACGAAGCCTGTTTTGTCTCCAGATGGATGATGATGAAAAACAAACGATGTCTCAAATGTAGTAAATTGATGGAATAGTTTTGAGAAAAACGCATTCCACTCAAGACTGTAAAAGATTCGCTGCACGTTACTTGGCGCAAGTGTAGGAGCCGGTATATAGCGATACCCATCGTAATCCATATCGAACGCATGAAATTTTTTATATTCTCCGCGTTTTTCGTTTGAAAGGCCGCGCGCTTTTACTTCATTGAACTGTTCACACAATGCTGCGTAGACCTCGGGTTTAAAAAAATTATCAACCACAATGTGCGGGAATGGTTCTGTTATAACTTTTATATCTTTAGGCCTGATATCAGTAAAATCGCTTAGTTGAACGTCTTCTTTTGTCGCTAGTGCAAACTTGGCGAGCTTTGTAAAAAGTCGTGAGTTGGTCATCTGCTCATTCTATCATTTCTATTATGGCAAAACCTCTCCTAGCAAAAACACATCAGCGCCCGGAATATACCCATTACGAGCAAACAAAATAAGGCAGTCTTTTGGGGCAACGACGGCTTCTCCCCCGTCCATTCCGATTATTTCTCCCTTTGTAATTCGCTCGAAATTTGTAAATTGCCGAGAAAGCTTGAAGTTGTTGGTCTTTGCGTGCCCTTTATAAAATATATGGACGCGCGACTGCACCTCCGGCACAATATCGTTTTCTATATGCCCTCGAGCTTTTAGGAACGCCATCATTGCCTCTCCTGCAGTTTTTCTTGAATATTCATCATCTAAATATCCGCACTCAAAACATATGCCTATCTTGCCAATACTATTCATATAATAGTCGGCACCTCCTGGTTCCACAGCGTCAAACCCTGAGACTAAAAGGTTGGTTGGTAAAAAATTTGCAATGTCTGTAGCGTTCGATTCACAAATTACGAATGTTTGTTTTTCTTTCCAAGGATTTGCGTGGACATCCAGAACGGCCCCAGATTTCTGAAGATACGGTTTTAAATATTGCGCACGCTTGTATTCATAACTTTCCATATCCTCCGGGGAAAGTGTATCGTCTGACACAAACATTCGATTCAAATTTCTTTCTAGAAATCGTTTGCGTGCTGATATTGCAGGGGGGTTTCCATACCCAACAAACACACGGCCCCTAGCAATTACAAGCGAAGGGAATAATGCTTTTAACGCTTCAACTCCGCACGTCTCATCTCCATGAACACCCACGAGCACCATACTTGTAGGACCGTCTTCTTTCCCTACGAGTTCGAGGACTTCTTCCATTGTGCGGGATGGGAGAATCGAACTCCCGCCATCAGTTTGGAAAACTGATGTTCTACCATTAAACTAATCCCGCGATGTTCTTAACCATAAAATGTATACTGAACAGATGCAAGCAGCTCTCGACTTTATACAACAGATTGCAGTGGGGCTCATACTTTTTGGGCACGCAATAACACTCCCCTTTTTATCGTTTATTGAGCCTGTGCAATACCGCTCGACCGGTTCTTACGAAGCGCGGGTCGATGTTGCTTCGGCGGCCGCGACATCTTCAGCAACCACTAAACTCTTTCCGGTTGCAGATACTGTGAGAACCTCCGCAACATCTTCTGCGTCGGGGTCGCTTCGCTCTGCTCCGCAGCAAGATGTCGCTACGGCATCCTCGACACCTGTGGTAGTCACCGCAAAACCAGTTACTCTTCTTCCCCAAAGCGTTGTGAATGACTCAGCGCGTGCAGCGTTGGTTAATATTTTTTGCACAACAAAAGGTGGAGGATCATTCAACCCAATCTCTGGCAGTGGCGTTCTCATCACAAAAAACGGAGTGATCTTAACTAATGCACACGTTGGGCAATATTTTCTTTTGAGAGACTACGCGGTTCCAAATAATATTGACTGTCGTATCCGCACTGGCAGCCCTGCACAAAATATGTACCGTGCAGAATTGCTCTACTTGCCACCTGCATGGATAAACGCAAACGCCAGCCAGATCGTTGCACAGACTGCTATGGGAACCGGAGAAAACGATTACGCGTTTTTGCGCATCACCTCCCCTATTGATACATCTAAGAAACTCCCGGAAACTTTTCCTGCTATAGCCATGACGACCAATGACCCAACACGAGCTGAACCAGTACTGTTGGCTGGCTACCCTGCCGGTTTTATTAGCGGGATAACTATAGAAACGAGTTTGTATATTTCCACAGCGCTAACACAAACAACTGAAGTCTTTGCATTTGACGACCGCGGCGAAGCCGACCTTGTCTCCTTAGGCGGCAGTGTTGTTGCGCAATCTGGTTCATCTGGCGGCGCAGTGGTGCGCCAGCAAGATGGAGCACTCCAAGCCATCATCGCAACAGAGACTCAGACCACAGAGGGGAAATCTACTGACACAAAAGATCTGCACGCAATCACCCTAGGACATATAGATAGAGCCCTGCAACAAGCTGGTATGGGGGGTATTGCGAAGTTGCTTTCGGGAGACTTATCAGCAAAAGCCGCTGACTTTGCAAAAAATACTGCCCCCAGCGAACGACAAAAATTATTTGATGTTCTGAACAAGCGCTAAAGAAAAAGGCCGAGCATTGCTCGGCCTCGCCTCTACTATCGTTCTTGAAGGATATCGCCCCAACCCCCGCTCGGCACCAAGGCCACTGCGGGGATTTTTTCTGCGAGCTTGCTCAGTAACGATTCTACATTCGGATCTGCCGCTTTGTCCGCAGTCGCAGCATGTTTCTCGATCTCACTGTAAATCGCCTGAAGCTCGTTTTTAGGGAGACCCAGTTGATGCAGCGCAGTGTACCCGCGCTGCATTGCATTGGTGAAGAGGGTTAAAGCGAGCCCTCTTTCAGCAGATTGCCCGGGGCTAAACCCCACCACATCATTGCCATCAACACAGCTTCTCATGACACACTCCTTCGGAAAGTACTTCCCCCGAAAACGAAACAAGACCCCGAGGGGTCTTGAGTTTGCGTTCGGTATTGATTGGAACTAACGCAACATAAGACCCCTCGGTGAGGAGCTAAACCAGCTAAAGAAGCTGTATGTTGTGCGTTCCATGCACTTATCTTACCCACCGAGCAAAAATTCCGCAAGGCAGTGCGCGACCACTTCCCTTCTCTTCAATACTCAAATCTCCATATTCAATACTTCCACCAAATTGTTTTTCAAATTGTTCTAAGTTGTATGCAAATGCGAGCGGAGAATATCCTGCTGCGTAGCCATTTATAAGCACAAACAATGGGTTGTCGCTTAAAAGCTGTGGTAAAAGTTTTATCAATTCCAAAAAATCTTCTTCTATCTTCCACAACTCCCCTTCTGGACCATGACCGAACGCTGGCGGATCCATCACGACCGCATCGTATTTTGTTCCGCGTTTTATTTCACGTTTTACAAATGTAAGCACATCTTCGGTAATCCAACGCACAGGCGCGTCTTTTAAACCAGAAAGTTCTGCATTCTGTCTCGCCCACGCAACAGCGGTCTTACTTGCATCAACATGAGTAACCTGTGCGCCAGCTTTTGCTGCAGCAAGTGTTGCGCCACCTGTGTAACCAAATAAGTTGAGAACATTCGCAGAAAAACTCTCCGCGGAAGGGCGAGGTATATCTCCCTGGAGCGGAGATGTTTTTCGAAGAATGTCTGCCATCCATTCCCAATTAGAAAGTTGTTCTGGAAAAATCCCTGTGTGTTTGAAAGAAGTTGGTTTGATTAAAAACTTCAAACCACCAAATTCTATAGTCCACTCCTTCGGCAAATTATTTGTATGCCACACACCCTCCTTACCTTGTCGTTCAAAACGACCCTGCGCTTTCGCCCACTCCCCTTCTCCTAAATGTTTTTCCCACAACGCCTGTGGGTCTGGTCGCGCCAAAAGCACGTCACCATAACGCTCGAGTTTTTCCTCCCTGCCTGTATCAAGCAGTTCGTAATCTTTCGATACGTTGGTTGTTAGTGTTAGTCGTTCCATATTTCAACCCTATTGGTCGGGGTGCCCAGAATCGAACTGGGCCATCTTGCTCCCAAAGCAAGCGTACTACCGATATACGACACCCCGGTGTCTTTTAAAGCACAATATTCTCTAACAGCTCCACTGTAGCGCGATGTGACGAAAAATCCAAGTAAACGCACGCCAGATCGATCTGCCATTCTGTGTCACGTGAAACCCTATGGTCTAGCAGGTACGTCTGAATTGCCCTATTCATACGCTGGATCTTTCTTCTATGCATGTTTTCCTCCGGCCTTACCCCACTATCGGACTTGCCCCGCAATGTACCCATTTTGCGGGGTTCACGTGAAACGGTCTTCACCTCGATAAAATAGAGCCGACTCCCCCGTTTCATAACAATATCCAATTCCCCCCAAGGTTTAAGGTAGTTTCTCGTCAGTAAGGAATAACCTTGGTTTATTAGATATTCCATGGCTATATCCTCGCCAATATCCCCTATTTTGCGCTTTTCGGTCCTTTTCATAGGCTTGTTTCATGTGAACCGTAACCTTAGAAACGTTTAAAGGACGTGTCTTTTATGCACTTCTCCCCACCTTTATCCACAGATATGTGGATTTTATCTTTATTTGCAAGGGATTTTATTCCCCAACCCTAGCCGTCCTTAATTTTCCGTTATCTAAAGAAAACGTGAAGTTTTAAACTCTCTGTGCGGATAGGGAGAATCGAACTCCCGTCTCATCCTTGGCAAGGACGTGTTCTACCACTAAACCATATCCGCGAACACTGAAGACTATAGCATAAACTTTCTACTTTGTGCTCCCGCCAGGACTCGAACCTGGAACAGCTGGTTCGAAGCCAGCCGTGATATCCATTTCACCACGAGAGCATTATACGGGCGTGATAGAATTGTGCCATGCAGCTCCTCCAAAACCAAATCCCTAAGGAGGTTTCACGAATAACAGAGACTTTGGCTAAGGCCGGTTTTGAGGCCTGGATAGTGGGTGGATGTGTGCGAGACGTGCTTTTAGGCCGTAAACCCAAGGACTGGGATATCACCACCAATGCTAATCCACAGCAAATACAGGATTTATTTGAAAACACGTTTTATACCAACGAATTCGGTACTGTCGGGATCGTAAACGAAGGGGTAGAGGATGAAACACTCAAAATTGTTGAAGCAACCCCATACAGACTGGAAGGGAAGTATAGCGACGCTCGTCGCCCCGACAGCGTAGAGTTTGGGCAAAATATTGAGGAGGACCTGAAGCGACGTGACTTTAGCGTGAACGCTTTGGCCTATAACCCTGTTTCACAACAGCTTCTTGACCTTTACGGAGGCATAAAAGACACCTCGGCCGGCATTATACGGGCAGTAGGGGAGCCTGAAGAACGATTTGGGGAAGATGCCCTCCGTATCATGCGTGCTATACGTATTTCGGCAGAACTTGGCTTCTCTATTGAGGAAAATACCAAACAGGCCATGAAACACTGTGCTGGCCAGCTCTCTAAGATCTCAAAAGAGCGTATTCGTGATGAATTTATACGAATTATCAACTCTTCGAAGCCTAAAGATGCTCTTTTTTTGGCTCATAATATAGGTATTTTGAAATATATTGCTCCAGAACTAGAGGATGGGATAGGCATAGAGCAGAATCAGGCGCATAGCTTTGATGTATTCGAGCACAATGTTCGGGCTATTCAGCATGCTGCTGATAAGAATTGGAGTTTCACTGTACGTCTAGCAGCCCTGTTTCACGACATAGGCAAGCCAGCTAGCCGCCGTTGGTCTAACGAAAAGCACGACTGGACGTTTCATGGCCACGAAGTTATAGGCGCCAAAATGACCAAAAAGGCTCTTGAGAGCCTAAAGTTTACACGTGAAACAGTTGATACGGTTCAAAACCTTGTTCGTTGGCACATGTTCTTCTCAGACCCCGATAAAATCACTTTATCTGCCGTCAGACGCATCATAACCAACGTAGGTAGGGATCACATCGAAGAGCTCGTAGAACTCCGTATATGCGACCGTATAGGCACTGGTAGGCCTAAAGAACAACCATTTCGTCTGCGTAAATACCAGGCAATGATCGAAGAAGCACTTCATGACCCTATTTCAGTAGGGATGTTGGCTGTGGATGGCAAAGAGATAATGAAAATAACTAATGAAAAGCCAGGTCCACGCATTGGATGGCTATTACACGCCCTACTTGAAGGGGTTTTAGATGATCCAAAGCGCAATACAAAAGAGTATCTTACGGAAAAAACCCTTGAATTTGCTCAACTTTCTGACAAAGACCTTAAAAAGATAGGGGAGGCGGGTGTGGAGAAGCGCGATGAACTTGAAGGGGAGAGTCTCAAGGAAATTCAGCGAAAATACTTTGTCTCATAAGGGTTATCCCCAGTTTGTCTTTTACATGTCCTTTACGTTGTCCTTTATGACGCGTACAGTATCGGTAGTGCTTAACAATAATAATTTGTAGCTTTGCCCTGGGCTGTAAATAAATTGTTTTGCGAAAAGTTCTTTCTGAAGCGTGTTGCAACGCACATAGATTGTTGCTCATTGTTGGCCCAACTTCTAAATGTTGAGCTCGGTACGTATATCTACACTCTTAGATAATATATTTGTAGAAAAAAGGTATTACGTCTCTGTTCACAGGTTCTTGTTCTTTTAAGTTGACCCAAAAATGAGGTAATCCAAGCCTCAACCTACATATTTCTCCTAAAGGTTGGGGCTTTTGTGTACCCTAGCCCCGCGATGCCTTCATTTTGCGGGGTTACTTGATAGATTCCACAAAACCTCGAAAAAACCTCTGTACCCAGTAGAAATCTCTTTATTTTTGAACACAAAAGAAACAGCCGGGGTTCCAAACATGGAGAAGACTAAGCAGCCATCATATATAGTAGTATCCACTCCCGAATACCCCTGCTGGAGTATCCTAAATTCGAAAAAAGGCCTCTGTTGAGCCATTATTTTAAGATAATTTTGATTGCCGGAAGTGCTTATATAGCGAATTTTAATGCGTTTTTTAGTCCTAATTTGCTCATATCTGTTCATTTCCAAGCCTAAAAGTTCTACATATCTATCTCCACTACCATTCAAGATATCTATAGAGCTATCTTCTGGCATTGCTTCAAGTAGAGCGAACTCGTTATTAGTGAAGGCAGCGTCACCTTGGAAGGTTTCGAAGCTCTGTTCTTGTTTTGCAGTAAATTGCTCTCTGAGCTGTTTCACAACAGTTTGAGCGGCCAACTTTTTTTCATCAACCAATGCCAAAATCCTGTCGGGGGAGCCGGCACTAAATTTCTTCCGGCCACTTTGGACCACGTGCTTGGCTAGCCCCAACTCCTCCAACCGATCCAAAGCCTGGTAGACAAACTGACCGTGCAGCCCGGTAGCCCGAATGAGGTTGGAAGTACCAGTATCTTGGCGGGGCAAAAGGGCTAGATACACCCGAGCTTCCTTATCTGAGAGCCCTAATTGCTCTAAATTCTTAAGCAAGTCCTTATTTGGAACATTATCAAGCTTTTTTGACATCTTTATTAAAACTCTATCATTCTAAACACTTTAGTGTCAATTTATTATCATCAATATTTATTGATATTGAAATTTTGTGCAGTAAAAAAAGAAAAGTGCCCCTAGTTGGGGCACTTCTTAATCTGAGGACAGGCTTCGATGACTTCTCGGCCTGAAAATGTGGTCATCTTGCCGCCGTCGAAGCCTCCTTTTTCCTTGAAAAGCTTGGCTGCACAGGCGGGGAGAACTTCCTGCACCTCTCGCAGTGTCTTTTCAGCCCGCGCACCAGAATAGATGGCGGACGACCTGCTACCAGACACCCGAGGCTCGTGCACCCCGAGGGTCGCCTTCGGGTCAACACAGAGGTTGGCGCCGGAGGCGAGTTTGAGGATGCAGGAGCTCAGGCAGGTGCCGCGTATTTCTACGGGCAGGTTATTGGCCGCCGCATACCGAGCATTCCGGATATAGGCGGATGTGAAACCGCCAGGGTCCCTTTCCTTGCTCACGGCGCTGGCCGTATTGGGGTTGGTGAAGCTAGAAGCCCTAGGATCAACCTCCGCTGTAGGCGGCGGCTTACTGGGCGGGCTGGTTTTCGGCTCGGGAGTACACCCGGCCAAGATCAGAATCGCCAAGATTCCCAACAGAATTCGCACGTAGTCCTCCTTTTATGTTCAACTTTCGCCACTGTACACGCACGCACACCCTCGCACAATACGTTGTGGGCTATAGATCTAGGTCTAAAAGCACAGGGCAGTGGTCAGAACCCATGACCTCAGGGAGGATTTCGGCCTTCTTTATATGTTTGCCAAGCTTTTTTGAAACAAACCAGTAGTCTATACGCCATCCGACGTTGCGAGCGCGGGAATTGGCGAAGTGACTCCACCAACTATAGGCCTTTTCAGTATCGGGGTAGAGGTGGCGGAAGGTGTCTACGAAACCAGCCTCTATTACATTATCTATTCCTTCGCGCTCTTCGTCAGTAAACCCATGTTTCCCAACGTTTTGTTTAGGGTTAGTAAGGTCAATCTCTTTATGCGCCACGTTAAGGTCGCCACAAAACGCGACCGGCTTTGTTTCCTCAAGCCGCTTCATATATTCGAGAAACGCTGGGTCCCATTGCTTGTGACGTAGGGAGAGGCGGCTAAGATCTTCTTTAGAATTGGGTGTATACACTGTTACTACATACAGTTTAGGGAATTCTACGGCTATAACGCGACCTTCTTTCGTTGGGTCGCCATAGCCATCGTTCACAAGTTTATATTTCTTAGCAATATCCTCAGGAAACCCAAGAAGTACCGCCAGCGGTTTGGTTTTTGTAAAAATAGCCGTGCCGCTATAACCTTTTTTCTCTGCTGAGTTCCAATATTCTTCGTACTCAGGTAAATCCACTTCGCTTTGATGTTGTTGGGCCTTAGTTTCCTGCAAACACAGAACATCTGGTTTGTGCTCTTCTACAAACGGCACAAATAGATTTTTATTATGAACTGCGCGGATTCCGTTTACGTTCCAGGAAATAAGCTTCATATGCCCATTGTACCCGCATGGGCTTGCGCCTCCAAAACATGCTGTAGACTTAATGAAGTTGAACCGTTATAACGTGCTGGGAGGTTGTCATGGGTAGATCATCTACTTTACCTGGCTGGCTCAGCCTAGGAGTCGTTGCGGGTGTTTTTGTCGCAGCAGGGGTCTATATTCCTGAAGTCGCTTCAGGGTTGGGCAACGTGCTGGCAGAACTGATCGGGTCTGTCGTAGGACCGATGGTCATCGGCTTGAGCCGAATTCAGATCTCTCTTTAATGTAAGAATCACAATTATTTGTCTAAGCCCCTCCTTCACAGGTCGGGCTTTTTCTTTTTCACAACTTTGACAAGTTTTTTTATTCTTGTAGAACTATCTCAGTTTCACAGTTCTGGGAGGCAATCGTATGTTTAGGAACAAGGTACTTTCACTCTTCGTGGCTCTTCTGGTCGGCGTTATGGCCGGAGTAGTAATAGCGGGCGCACTTATCAAAGGCGGAAGGTCGGCGGACCTCCGACAAAATCCCGCACCAACGCTCACGCTGGACAAGCGTCTCCGTGAAATCGCCGACACACGTAGAGAGGCGATGCAGAGATGTAACAAAGACGATGTCTGCGCCGAGCGCGTCCGCGCTATGGCGACGATCGCTTTTTTGGGCCACTGCCTGGAGCTTCAGGGAAGGGGCAGCGACGCCCATCGAAGGCCCGCCTGCAACATGGTCACCGAAAGCGCGCTCGAAGAAATGCGTCAGAGGTCGAGATGAAGTATTATCGCGCACCTCTTCCTACGCCGTGGGAAATTAGTCCCGTTACGGTGGGCGACGTCGGCAAGTTCTACATCCAACGGCTCGTCGCCAGCACAACCGAAGTCACGGGTGTGAAGGCGAAATACCTGCTGAAAGACGGGACGGTGGCAAACACTGTCATCGTCGACGGCGCCCCTGTCGGCCACTTCGACACAAGGGAGGAGGCTGAAGCGCTGTTGAACGGAACAAATGCGGCCGCATGAGAAATCATGTGGCCGTTTTCTTTTGCTACAATTTATATATGAGAGTTGTATCTCTACTTTTTATACTAGACGGCGATAAAGTTTTACTCGCTAAAAAGAAGACTCGCTTTGGTGTTGGATATTGGAATGGATACGGTGGTGGGGTAGAGGAGGGGGAAACTATTGAAGAGAGTGCGTGCCGCGAGCTATTTGAAGAATGCGGGCTCACTGTTGTTCCACAAGATCTAACAAAAGTTGCACGCATCAAATTCCATTTTGAAGAAAAACCAGAATACGATCACGATGTTCATGTGTTCGTATCACATAAATTTTCTGGCACACCTCAAGAGACAAGAGAGATGGGGGAGCCTCATTGGCATACTCTCAATGAACTTCCCCTGGAAGACATGTGGCCGTCCGACCCGTACTGGGTTCCGCTTGTTCTCCAACAAGGAAAAAAGATCGAGGCAAAATGTCTTTTCACTGGCTCAGAGAAACCATTCCCGATAGGAAAATTTGAGTATAGAGGAATGGAGTTCTAATTTGACTTTGCAGGCTAGAAACAGTTCTATATAGAAGGACTATTAAGAGGAGGGGGCTGTGCAGAGTGAAAGCCAAAAACTCATTCGAGAAATTCGGCGAGTCTCTGATGCACGGATTGCTCGATGCGAAATCGCCCACCTACTTGATTCGGTGGATGGGAGATTTATCGCAGTCGTGGATTCTCGATTCTTCAAACAAGTTGCGGCTATGCTGACGAAGGAAATGATCGAGTACGGCGGTAGATACGAAGACGTATCTGAAGACGATCTTTCTGCGGAAGAAGTAGTGCAGAGGCGACATGCCGAACTGCGAATGTCACTGTTGGAAGACATCTACTGCTTCGAACTCGATGCAGCCGTCGTCGGCAAGGTGACCCAGGAAGAATGGTTGCGCATGAGAACTGACTCCAAGATCGTCCGAGGCTGGCAGGTCTGGATTTGTCACGAAAAGAAACGATCGAGGAAGACCTCTAAGACCACAAAGGCCGAACCGATCGGCGTACATTAAAAACTCCCCTCTTGGGAGTTTTCTTTTTACTTTCTGCGCTGGCCGTGAAATTTTTTGTGCACCTCGTGGAGGTGTTTGTCGGTAACGTGGGTGTACACCTGCGTAGTAGTTATGTTTGCGTGGCCAAGCAATGCTTGTACGGAACGAAGGTCGGCACCGTTTCCAAGTAAGTCAGTTGCAAAGGAGTGGCGGATAACGTGCGGCGTAACTTTGCGCGTAATGCCAGCCTTAGTCGCATATTTTTTTACAAGACGCTCAATGGAGCGGGGAGTGAGGCGTAGATCTTTTGCGTTCTTGGAATTTTTCCCCATTTGTATAAACAACGCATCATCTATATCGCCGCGCTTATCTAAATATTCTTTAAGGGTTTTTTTAGCAGCGGGGGAGAGGAACACAACACGAACCTTCTCTCCTTTACCTCGGACAGAAAATTCATCACGGCTTAAATCTAAATCTCTATTGAGTGAACACAGTTCCGAAACGCGGAGGCCGGTTGAAAAAAATAATTCTAAAATCGCCCTATCGCGAAGATCAGACACGTTGCTACCTTTTGGCCCACCCATCAAACGTTCGAGCTCTTGCGCGGTAATGAGATCAAGATCTCGCGCACCAACTTTTGCCAGCTCAATACGTTCTGGGTTTAGAGATTCAATCTCGCGTTTTCGCAAAAACTTTAAGAACGCACGCAGCGAGATCATGTAGTAGTTCTGGGTCTTATGTTTCATCGTGCCAGAAACACCAGCCTGTCTATTTAAATGAAGGCGGAATTCACGCACAGACTGCTCCGTGAGTTTAGAAGGGGAGGTGATTTTGCTAAACGCCAAGAACCGTGTGAGATATCGGTCGTAATTTTCGACCGTTTTAATGCTGCGACCCTTCTCTATCTCCAAATACTCTAAAAACTGAGTCTTGAGGGATGATAAAGTCTCTGCCATAGGCCCATTTTACCCTAAAATTGTGCGACGCTTGGGTACTTGACAAACCCCTTAGAGTGGTCTATACTTATCTGTAAGCTTGTTAACCAAGTGATTCGAAGGAAAGGGTTCCCCTTGAAAACGATTCTGAATTTGATCTTTGAAGTTCGGCGCTTGTTCACGACGGTGAAGGTGACCCACCATCCCGTCGGCAAGGTTCATCCGGCCCTGCTCGCCAGGACGGAAATGGAACAGCTGGCTCATAAGCCCGCCGCCTAAACGTTCTTGCTGGGCCTTCTTCTCCCAGCAGCCTCCCAGGCGGATTTGGTTCCCCCCAGTCCGTCTGGTCTCTCGCGGGACCTATCCCCGCACTCCCCGGCAGCTCAAACTGCCGGGGATCTTTTTTTCTAGAATACCCCTTGCGGAACGCTAAAGGCTGTGCTAGTATATGGGCACATGCTTACACGCACGAAAAAACTGAAAGTCGTCAAAGATGCTGCCATCCACGATAAGGACACTGGTTCTCCAGAGGTCCAGATCGCCCTTTTGAGCAAAAGCATCGAGGAACTTACCTCACACTTGAAGAAACATTTGAAAGACAAGCACTCACGTCGCGGTCTTTTGCAGATGGTGGCTGATCGCCGCACTCATTTGAAGTATCTAGAGTCAAACGACAAGAAGCGCTACGGTGCTATCGTCAAAAAACTCGGTCTCAAGAAGTAATCGGTTGCCAAGCGCACCGATTCTTCATTTTTGTTCGTATACTATACTGGGGTAGGTTCGCATTTTTAATTTAGTTCGCATTAGTTCTCATTTATATGGCAATCATCAAACATAAGGGCCAGCGCGTCGGCATTTTTATAGACACGCAAAATCTCTACCACAGCGCAAAAAACCTTTATAAATCAAAGGTTAACTTCGGCAACGTTGTTAAAGAAGCCTTGGCGGGTCGCCAGCTTATCCGTGCAGTGGCATACGTTATCCGTACAGAGTCTGAAGAAGAAAAAGGCTTTTTCGACGCATTGAACAAACTCGGCATCGAAACTCGCGTTAAAGATATTCGCGTATTTGCAGGCGGTGCTAAAAAAGCAGACTGGGACATCGGTCTTGTTATCGACGTAATCGCGATGGCTCAAAAGCTCGACACTATTATCCTCGCGACAGGCGACGGAGACATGGTGCCGCTTGTTGAATATGTACGCTACACATATGGCTGCCAGGTTGAAGTTATCGCCTTTGGTAAATCTGCCGCAGGCATACTTCGCGATTCCGCAGATGAATTTATCGACATGGGTGAAAATCCTCGCAACTATCTCATCAACTACCGTGGCGGGGGAGGCAAAGGCTTCTCCATCCCAGGTTTTGGCCACCAAACCAAACCTTCGGAAGACGAAGGCGTCGATGTAGGTCAAGAAATCTACGACGACAGCGACCCGGACGAAGATAAATAAGCACAAAACACCGACTAGAAATAGTCGGTGTTTTGCATTACAGTGTCTATATATAAGTAAGCGCGAAGGGCACGGATACGTAGGCCTTCTCTATATAGAAAGGAGACCTAACATTCGTGAACTTCGCATATATAAGGTATGCAATCAAAGAAGTTCGAAACACAGATAGGCGGCAAAACATTGTCTGCCGAGTTTACTGACCTAGCAGAAAACGCGAATGGTTCGGTCATTGTCCGTTATGGCAACACAGCGTTGCTCGCAACAGCTGTTATCTCATCACGCACACGCGATGACATCGACTATTTCCCATTAAGCGTTGAGTTCGAGGAACGCTACTACGCAGCAGGTTCTATCGGCGGCTCTCGCTTTGTTCGCCGCGAAGGCCGCCCATCTGAGGCAGCAATCCTTTCTGGCCGTGTTGTTGACCGAACCATTCGTCCTCTTTTCCCTCAACACCTCCGCAACGAAGTGCAGGTGATTATCACTATGTTGGCTCTCGATGAAGAAGACCCAGCAGCTGTGGCAGTAAATGCTGCATCACTTGCCCTCGCAACTTCTGACATCCCATGGGGCGGCCCAGTAGCCGCAGTTCGTATCGGCAAAAAGAGCGACGGAGATTTTATCGTCAACCCTACATATATAGAACGCCAAAGCCCTGAAACTGTTTTGGATATTTTGGCCTGCGGTAAGGGCGGCACCATAAACATGATCGAGGTTGGCGCACAGCAAGTTACTGAAGATGATATTGCCGCGGGGTTTGTACGCGCATCTGCTGAACACGACAAGATCGTGGAGTGGCAAAACAAGATTGTTGCAGAAATAGGGAAGCAGAAGCGCGACGCTGCAAAACCGGAAATTCCAGCTGCTTTGAGCGAACTCTTTGAAACTGAATTTAAACAAAAACTAAGCGAGGCAGTGTTCTGCGGCGTGCCTAGCAAAGACGCTATTCACGAAGTACAGGATGCGTGGATGGCCAAAGTTAAACTTTTGGCTGCGCAGAACCTTTCCAGCGGTTCTGGTGAACCGGGAGAAGCTTCTACTTCGCCGTCACAAATAAATATTGGACAAGCAAAGCGTTTTCTTGAAGATAAAGTGGATGAAGAAATTCACCGCGGCGCCGTAGAAGAAAACAAGCGTGCGGATAATCGCAAGTTTGACGAAGTGCGCCCTCTGTTTGCAAAAGCAGGTGGCGTTTCTGACATCTTGCACGGCTCAGGTATTTTCTATCGCGGAGGCACTCACGTATTTTCAGCGCTCACACTCGGTGGCCCTGGTGACTCACAAGTTATTGATTCAATGGAAGAACATGATGTTAAAAAACGCTTCATGCACCACTACAACTTTCCTCCATACTCTGCCGGAGAAACTGGACGTGTTGGTGGATTGAACCGCCGCATGATTGGCCACGGAGCACTCGCAGAAAAAGCACTCGAAGCAGTGATCCCATCTGTTGAACAATTCCCATACACAATTCGTGTCGTCTCTGAATGTCTTGCAAGTAACGGTTCTACATCGATGGGTTCTGTCTGCGCATCAACGCTCGCACTTATGGATGGAGGTGTTCCGTTGAAAGCTCCCGTTGCCGGCATCGCGATGGGTCTCATGCTTTCAATGAACGGCGATGGTCGTTACAAAGTTCTCACAGACATCCAAGGACCTGAAGACGAATTCGGCGACATGGACTTTAAAGTCGCAGGTACACGCGCTGGAGTTACTGCAATCCAGATGGACATCAAACTCGATGGAGTACCTGTACCTATTTTGGTTGAAGCACTCGCAGGAGCAAAAGTAGCACGCCTACATATCCTCGATGTTATCGAAAAAGAAATTTCTACACCACGCGCAACCATCAACTCTCGAGCTCCAGAAATAATCACGATGAATGTTCACCCTGACCAAATTGGTTTGGTTATCGGTGGGGGAGGAAAGACCATCAACGGCATCAAGGACACAACAAAGGTTAGCGATATCACTATCGAAGATGATGGTTCTATTTTCATCACTGGCAAAAACGGCACAGCGCAGATGGCAAAGACTATGATCGAAGCGCTCGTAAAAGAATACAAAGCAGGCGAGATGTATGAAGGTGAGGTAACACGCATGATGGACTTCGGCGCCTTCGTACGCATCGGTCCAGGAAAAGATGCGGAAGGTCTCGTACACGTTTCTGAAGTTGCACCATTCCGTATCGACACAATTGCTGGCGCACTTTCTGTTGGAGATAAAGTGCGGGTTATGATTAAGGAGATAGACGAGAAAGGCCGTCTGAACCTGTCCATAAAAGCTGCTGACCCTGACTTCGCAGCGCGCAAAGGTCTAACACCGTCTACCCAACCAAATGGCCCAAGATCCTCAGGACCAAAATTCTAAAAATAGTTTAGACCTCAATAATATTCTGCTTCCAAAAAAGGACGCTCCTTCTGTCGACTCAGCACAGCGTGTTGATGCAGGAACTCTCATGCAGCAGGAACAAGCGGCGACTCTTCAGCCTCCGGTTTCTTCCAGTGATTCTGTTTCACGCCCTCCTGTAACCCACTCCCCGCAGGAAGGCATCGCTCCTCTGCAGACGTTTCAGGGTGATATCGCGAGTGCGATTGGGAATAAAGGCGTGTCCGTAGTCTCAATAGCCGCAGCAGAAGCTAATCGGCGCGGAACATTGCCTGTTTCACAGGACGCTCAAATAACAAACACACCAGCGCCTCATACGCTTCGTAACATCGTCTTCGCAGTTATCGGTTTGCTATTTGTAGCTGGCGCTGTCGGCGCTCTTACCTACATTGTAATGCTGAACGCACCGCTTCCGCAACAGCAAGCTGGTGTTGCACCATTCATTGCAATCGACAGCACCAACACAGTTTCTGTGGAACAAACCGTCAAAGCTCCGGGTCTTATGCAACGTCTCGTTTCAGCAAAAAATTCTGTTTCAATTTCATTGGGATTAGTCGCCCAGCTGTACGTAGAACAGAGCGGCACCAGCACTGAAGCGCAGCCAACATATATGAGCGCTCAGACACTGCTCTCTACCCTCGCGTCAGGAGCGCCGGAAACTTTGGTGCGCGACGTTTCACCAATCTATCTTCTTGGGGTGCACTCGTTCGGAGTCAATCAACCCTTCCTGATTTTGAAAGTTGATTCATACGCGCAAGGATATGCCGGAATGCTTACGTGGGAAAAAACAATGAAGAAAGATCTTGCGCCACTCTTCACCTACGTACCTGCTCCAAAGATCGGAATGCCGAAGCAGAACCCGGCTGCGGAGCCGAAGATCGACGCAGAGGGTTCTGCGCAGGCTCTCACGTCAGCATCCTCAACTGCCACTTCGACTCCGATCGTAGCTACCTCTACTCCGGAAGTACCCCCTCTTCAAACTGGTTTCACGGATGCCATAGTACAAAATCATGACGCGCGAGTTACGACAGACAAATATGGAACTATAGATTTCTTGTGGACCTTCCTCGACCGACAGACTCTGGTTATCACAACAAACCCTGACACCTTGCGTGAAATTATTACCCGCCTTAAGCAGGCACCCATCCTCTATAAGTCAACTTCTCAATAACCTGGAGTTTGGTATTATGCTCAGTATATGAATATCGAAAACGTTTCACATTTTAAACAAAAGTTAGAAGACGAGTTGCTCGAGGTTGAAGACCGTTTGAAAGCAGCCGGCATGCAGAACGAAGCAGGTGAGTGGGAAGTGCGTGATACTGACATCGACGAAACAGCGACTGAGCCTGATGAACTTGCTGACCGCATGGAAGAGTATGGAGAAAAGAAAGCCGAAGTTGGCGAGATAGAAATTCACTGGCGCAACATTGAACGCGCGATTGAAAAAATCGAACTTGGTACATACGGCGCATGCGAGGTGTGCGGCGAAACAATCGAAGAAAATCGTCTTGAAATAAATCCATCTGCGCGCACCTGCCAAACACACATGGACGACGAAGCGACTCTGCCTGCGTAATATAAATTTTATTTTTTCAATACCTCGGGACTAAGTTTCCCGAGGTATTTGTTTTTATACACTAGGTGCATGCAATATGCGCGCGTATACGGAGCCCAAACTTCGCTCCTAACTCCACATATTGTTTCGGTGGAAACTGATCTCTCTAGAGGACTACACTCATTCACTATCGTCGGTCTTCCAGACAAAGCTGTAGAGGAAAGTCGCGACAGGGTAGCGGCGGCTATTAAACATTCTGGTTTTGATTCTCCCAAAAGCAGAAACCAGAGAATCGTAATTTCACTCGCGCCAGCAGACCTACGTAAAGAAGGGCCAATGTTTGACCTCGCCATCGCGCTTTCATATCTACTTGCCGCTGATGATATTCGTTTCGATCCAGAACATTATTTGTTTGTTGGAGAACTTTCTCTTGATGGGAACCTTCAGCCGGTGCGAGGGATTTTGCCGCTTGTCGCCGAAGCAAAGCGGAAGGGGAAGCGCGCCATATTTGTTCCAAAGAAAAACGAGAGGGAAGCGGCACTTGTAAGTGGGATCGAAGTGTACGGGGCAAATACGTTAGGAGAAGTTGTTGACCATGTAAACGAGAAATCCCGACGCTCCGGAGGAGGTCGGGATCCCGACCAAAGCGTCGGGAAAAGGCTCGAACCGACTCCACCCACAAAATTAGAGCCTTCCCTCCAAGAATCACAATTCGCGTTCGAAGATATCCGCGGGCAGGAGAGCGCAAAGCGCGCAGCCATCATTGCTGCAGCGGGCGGACACAACCTAGGGCTTAGTGGGCCACCCGGCACAGGCAAAACAATGTTGGCACGAGCTCTTGCCTCAGTCCTTCCTCCACTGTCGTTTGATGAAGTGCTTGAAGTAAATAGTATTCATTCCGTTGCGGGCGTATTACATGAAAAACTTTTAACCGTGCCTCCGTTCCGGGCACCCCATCACACAGCAAGCTATGTTTCTATCGTAGGAGGAGGCAGTAATGTACGCCCAGGCGAGGTAACACTCGCGCATCGTGGCGTTTTATTTTTGGATGAATTTCCAGAATTTGATAGGCGGCTTATTGAAGCTCTACGTCAACCACTCGAAGATAGGGTTATTGCTGTTGCACGTGCAAAAGGCACAGCAGTATTTCCAGCACGTTTCACCTTAGTCGCGGCAATGAACCCCTGCCCATGCGGCAACTATGGCCACCCGGACGTTGCCTGCACCTGTAGCCCTATGTCGCTTGAACGGTATAGAAGAAAAATTTCAGGACCTATAGCGGACCGCATAGATCTTTGGATTGTTATGGGGCCAGTAGATTTACCAGAACTTGGAAAAAAATCTGTGCGGGGCACAGAGACAGAAGCGGCGCGGACACAAGTGCTCGACGCCCGCGCAATGCAGCATGCACGCTATGGCACAGCGAAAACAAATAGTGATCTTTCGCCGCGCGAGTTAGAAAATTTTGTTCCGCTTACCGCAGGCGCCAGGGCAACATTAGAAAAAGCGGGGCAGAGGCTTTCGCTCTCTCCCCGCGCATTTCACCGTGTTATAAAAGTCGCTCGCACTATTGCAGACCTCGATGGTTCCCCCGACATTAACGAATCACACATCCTCGAAGCTCTGCAGTATCGACAACGGAAAACCTAGACTAATACCCTACGCCAACCTTAAGGCTTGCGAATGGGTTTGTAGCACCGCGGACTTCGAAGTGGAGGTGGAAGCCGGTAGATTGACCAGTGGAGCCGACTTTGCCGATAACTTCACCCTGGTCAACTTGGGCACCAGGCGAGGTGAGCACTTTGCTCATGTGAGCATAGAGAGTTTGAGTTCCGTTTGGATGCTGGATAACTACGTAGCTTCCGTAACCGCCGTTCCATGCACCATTGCCGTTTGCGACGATGACAGTACCGCCCGCAGCTGCATAAATTGATGTTCCTTTTGGAGCACCAACATCAACGCCGTTCCAACCGTGCAGTTTCTGTGTAATGACACCGCCTGCAACTGGCCATACGTAATATCCAGAGATAGATGGGCCAGAACCACCTAGATATGGTTCTTTTGTTTTACCGCTCGCAATATTTTTTATCTTAGTGGTGTTTGAATTTGATTTTGCAGGAGCTGGGGTCGAGAGCACGCCGTTTGGAATCAACAATACGTCACCAACAGTAAGAGCCTGTCCGTCAGCCAAATCGTTGTAGACCGCAATACCATGTGCGTCAGAGCTGTATTTCTTTGCCAACGACGACATGGTTTCTCCCTTAACAACTGTGTGTTGAATACCGGTGATAGGCAAAATGATAAGGGTCTGGCCTGGGCGTATCACGCCATTCTTAATATCGTTTGCTCCGATAATGGTGTTTATTGAAACCTCGAACATATCGGCAATACCTGAAAGAGTGTCGCCTGGACGTACGGTGTAGACACTGATCTGCTGGTTTGTTGGCAAACTTTCAATGTCAGCTGCTGTTCCAGAAGGCCCTTCCTGGGCGATAAGTGCTGAGCCATTAACTACAGTGATACCACCTCCACCAACCGAAGGGCTTGGGTCGAGGTTAACCGCTGGAGAAAGGAGGGTCATGCGCTGAGAATTGGAAGCTCCACCTGCCGCAACGCTTGTGGCAGCTGAACTATTCAAAAGGGAAGAAAAAATACTAGCGGAGGCTAGTATGGGCATACAAAACACAAAAGAGGCTGTGCTTAGGGTGAGCACGACCATAACGAACTTTTTAGCCTTCAAAGAAGGGGTTGTGGTGGGTTGCTTTAAGATAAGCCTATTGGGTCCTCGCCCTGCAGTTTCAGCAATTAAATGGCTTCGTTAAGCCACTTCATCTATCATTCATCAAGTACTATCTAACTATATAAAAGGAGGGGGGAGGGTCAACTTGACGATTTGGTATCTGTGGACAATGGTTGGGCTGGGCCGGAAATATCCTACCCCGTAAGGGTATATTTAGATGAAGATACCCTATTTACAGCTGAGCAAAGCTGTATCGTAGTATTAAAGTTAGGGGAATTGTGGGTCTCGGGGTACTTTATAGAGATGTCTGTTCACGAAGGTCTTAATGATGCTCAAAAGGAGGCTGTTACCTCAACCAATGGTCCAATACTGGTCATTGCGGGTGCTGGAGCTGGGAAAACACGGGTTATCGCTCATCGAATTTTAGAAATAGTGAACAAAGGTACGCCACCAGAGCAAATTTTAGCTATCACGTTTACCAACAAAGCTGCCTCAGAGATGCGCGAACGCGTTTTGGGTCTTGTTGGAGATGCCGGGGTGCCGTTTGTTTCTACATTCCACTCCCTTGGCCTACAGATCATTAAAGAGAATGCCAAGTTGCTTGGGTATAAACGCACGCCTGTTATTTATGACAGAGGCGACTCCCTCCGAGAGATAAAAGCTGCTCTTAAGCAGATTGGTACTGAGGAGATTGAGCCTCGCTCGGCCCTAGGCACCATCTCAAAACAAAAAGGGCAGGGGGTTACAACTGACACTTTTACCCAAAGTGCTGCAACGCCGCGTGACAGGCTTGTTGCGCAAGTATGGGTGATATACGAACAGGCACTTAGAAAAGACGGGGCTGTTGATTTCGACGACCTACTCCTCCGCTCAATGTTGCTACTGCGCACAAACGAAGAGGTTCGCAAGCGATATCAAACTCGTTGGCGTTTTGTGCATATAGATGAGTACCAGGACACCAACTCAGTTCAAGCTGAGATGGCTGAGATGTTGATTGGGCCCGAACGTAATATTTGCGCGGTGGGGGACATAGACCAAACTATTTATGGATGGCGCGGCGCTGAGATTGCAAACATGCTTATGTTTGAAAAAAAGTTTCCTGGTGCAAAAATAATTTTGCTTGAAGAAAACTATCGTTCGACGAAGACGATTCTCGCTGCAGCAAACGAAGTTATTGCAAAAAATGTGTACCGACGCGAGAAAAATCTCTACACAAAAAATATTGATGGGGAACCACTCGGTATCTACCAAGCCTTCGATGAAACAGACGAGGCTGGTTTTATTGCACGAAAAGTAAAAGAAGGGATTATGGAAGGCAGGAAGCCAAAAGACTTCTGCGTACTTTACCGTGCAAACTTCCAATCACGCGCCATCGAAGAACAGCTGCTCGCTGCTGATATTCCATACCAAGTGTTGGGAACACGCTTCTTTGAACGCAAAGAGGTTAAAGACGTTTTGTCGTTTATAAAAACCGCGCTGTTTGAAACACCCGCAGACCTTGCCCGCATTGCAAACGTTCCACCGCGAGGCATAGGGAAGGTAACCCTGCTCAAACTTCTCAGTGGTAAAGAACAGGAACTTACAGGTGCCGTGCGTGAAAAAATTCATTCACTTCATTTGCTTATACAAAAAATAAAAATGGGTGCAGAAGAATTAAAACCATCTGAACTTGTACGCTTTGTCATAACAGAGTCTGGTCTTGAGCGAATGATGCGAGAAGATAAACTTGAAGGGCCAGAGAGACTCGAGAACCTTCGTGAACTGGTTTCACTCGCAAGCCGCTACGACCACGTAGCAGTTCCTGGTGAAGGGCTCCAGCAGTTTCTTGAAAACGCAGCACTCCAAAGTGACCAAGATGAACTTAAACAAGATTCAAACGCAGTGCGTCTGATGACCGTCCATGCCTCAAAAGGCCTTGAGTTTCCGTATGTATTTATCACTGGCCTCGAAGAAGGTTTGTTCCCGTACGAACGTATGGGCGGAGATGGCGAAGATAGAGACGACGAAGAGGAACGCCGTTTGATGTACGTTGCCATAACTCGCGCAGAGAAAAAAGTATTTCTTACCTTTGCTTCATACCGCACTGTCTTTGGTTCAAAAAATTCCACCATCCCTTCAAAATTCCTTTCAGATATTTCAGACAGCCTCGTTTCGTGGGAAGCGCCTGAACGTATTGGCAGAACTATATATTTGGATTAGTGTGCATACAACGATATGTATAAGAAGAAATCACTCGGACAGAATTTTTTGAAAAGCCCGGCATATTTGCAGGCTATTGTTGATGCTGCCGGCGTGCAGAAGGGAGACTTGGTACTTGAGATTGGACCAGGAGAAGGCGCGCTTACAGAAGAAATCCTTGCGCGCGGAGCGACAGTGGTTGCAGTAGAAAAAGACCACAGGCTTATTCCTATGCTCCAAGTGACATTCGATAAACAAATTTACAGCAAACAACTTGAACTTATTGAAGCTGATGCGCTAGAACTTGAGGCAGAAAAATTAGTAGGGAAAAAAGAATTTAAATTAGTCGCAAATATTCCCTACTACATCACAGGAGCACTGCTTAAAAAATTCCTTTCAGAAGAAACTGTTCAACCAAGCACTCTTGTATTTTTAGTTCAAAAAGAAGTTGCTGAACGAATTGCCAAAAGTAAAAAAGAAAGTATTTTGTCGCTTTCAGTAAAAGTATATGGGGAAGTGGTGTATGTAAAAACTGTTCCGCGTGGCGCCTTCAGCCCAGCCCCAGACGTTGACTCTGCAATTTTGCTTGTTAAAGATGTTTCAAAAAAGAATTTTCAAAACGAAAAAGAAGAGCAGCGATTCTTTACACTCGTACGCGCAGGCTTCTCACAAAAACGAAAGAAATTGAAAAACAACCTTACAGGCGTATTTGGTTCAGAAACTTCTGCACGCATGGAAGCTGCAGGTATTCCACAAGACGCACGCGCCGAAGACGTAGCGCTGGAGCAATGGCTTACGCTCACTAAGGTCTAGGGAGTAGGCTTTGGTTGGCCCACTGCATGCGCTCACCAAGAAGTGGTGGGACAGGAATCCAAAATGGATACGCTGGTATCTGGCAACTAAACGGTGCTGTTGGGATAGAAGGAGGCGGACAGCAGAAGTACGGTATATCCGCTATTCCTAGTATTTGTTGCCCTATGACGTATGGAGGAGGGTCAGGATTGGGTGAAGGAGGGTATAAAGGAAGTAGCCCAGGCGCCGGCACACCTCGTAAAGTCATCGGCGTCCATATATAGAAAGGTTGTTTCGTGGCAGGCGCTGGAACAATTGTTACGAACTGCGCAGGACCCGAATAACTTAAGCAGGGGACAAACGCTGCCACTTTCCCTCCGAAGGAGAGCCCGCTTACAGCCGCCGACGCTGAGGCTGGTGTAACCAAGAGCGTGAGCGAGAAAATTGAAGAAATGATGGAGCTTAGAATACCCATATCCATATTATACTGTAGAGAATGGATACGGGCCGATATCTTCCCAGTAAGCAGTTTTCTCTGATAACTATCTCTCTGTTTCTTTCAGCTGGTCTTGTATTTGCCGCAGAACATATACATAAGCCTTCTACAGGCTCACTTGCTGTAGATACTACAGGCGCAGCACCCGCAGGTGCAGGCGACTGGAAGGCCTCTCTTGAGAGTGTGCAGCAAAATTCGGGCATTTCACTTCCTTCTGCACCCGATCAAAATACCGTAGAAGGCCTTTTACAAGCCGCTCAAAGCAACAACCTCACGGAAAGCGTGTCACGAAGCCTGTTCGTGAACCTCGTTAATGCCAAAGGGCAAGGGCTTGGTAGTGATATTCCGACACAAGACCAAATAGTTACCCAGGCCCTTTCTCAAGTGCCTGCCTCTATCCGCACAAAGACCTACTTTACAGAAGATCTTACGCTTACTGATACTTCAAAGACCTCATTACACGCCTATGGCAATGCGGTAATGACGGTTCTACAGAAAAACTCCAACCAAGAATACGCAAAGACACTGGTTATTATTGACGCTGTTACGACAAAAAATGACGCAACCCAGCTTGAACTCCTAAAACCAATTCAAAAAACCTACAAACACATATCCAACGAGCTAATTGCCATACCTGTTCCAAAAATACTTGCACCGTTCCATCTTCAGCTTGTAAACGATTTTGAAAACATAACCGCAACATACGACAAGTTCGAGGCTCTCGTTGGTGACCCTCTTAACGGAATTGCGGCAATCCAACAATATCGAACGCTTACGCAGGATGCAGGCCAAATGTTCATAAACATCGCACAAACTTTCCAGAAGAACGATATAATTTTCAATAAGGACGAGCCGGGGGCGACGTGGGCTTTTCTTCTGCAATCGCAGTAAATCACAATGAATAAAAAATTCGTTTATATCATCCTCATCGCCCTCGCAATCTTTCTTTTAGTTGCGCTGCTATGGTGGTGGTTTTTGCGAAGGGAAGGGAATGCAATTCAAAACACCGGCACCTTCGGCACTGCACAAAACGCACAAAACAATGCGACCTCTAGCAACGGAACCCCAACTAACATCGGCACTCCATTGGGGCCAGATGTGGATCTGGGCGTAGAACAACCCAATACTCCGCTTGGGAGCATTGGGCAAAATACCGCAAATGGCCAAGTACCGAATCAGCCTGGTGGAACTGGAGTAACTACTGTTGGGCCCATTACTGTTGGAACTCCTGTGGTGGTTGGCACAGTGGGGGTACCAAATGTTGTATGGCTCTCAGGAGATCCCGCGAGCACAACTACCGGAGGCATCACAAACAGTCCAGGTACGGTCTTTAACCCAACTGCTATAAACGAGATTGTTTCATCAAACCCGACCGGCAACGGCGGGATTACACCTAACATTGGGTACAACGGGTACGGACAACAACAAGGAAGTGGTAGCGGTTCAGCGCTTGGCTCCATCGGAATAGCTGCTGGAGTAGGGGTGGTTAGTTGTGCCGTAGTTCCTGCGATGCAGGCAGTAGCACAAGCTCTTGGTTTTGCAGAAGCGACCGGCAAACAAGCAGCTGCGCAAGCAACAGCGAGCGGCGCGGCTGCTGCTGTTGCCGCAATGAGCGTCTCAACTGTTGACCTCGGCACAAACACTCGTCTTGCGCTTGGTCTTCCAGCTCTATCTGGACAAATAGGTCAACTTGGCGGCAATCAAACCAGCCAACAGACTATTGATCAATTCATGGGGTGTATTACGCGCAACATAGCAAAAATTATGTTGCAGCAGATCACCAACAGTGTGGTTAACTGGATCAACTCTGGCTTTAATGGCTCCCCAGCATTCGTTCAAAACCCAACACAGTTTATTCAGAAGACAGCTGATGTTATTGCAGGCCAATATATTCAAAGCAGTGCACTCTCATTCTTGTGTAGCCCATTTCAGCTGCAGGTAAGAATTGCCATTGCGCAAAGCTACGCAAACCGCAGTAGCGCTGCCTCCTGCACACTGACACAAGTTTCAAACAATATAACCAACTTTATGCGCGGCTCCTTCAGTACAGCGGGAGGATGGCCAGCTCTTTTGTCATTCACCTCTATGCCCACCAACAACCCTTATGGTGCGTTTATGTACGCATCCGCAGGGATTTCGTTGGTTACCTCAAATGCCCAAAGGCAGGTTCAAACAGATTTGCTGCAGGGCAGCGGGTTCCTTTCCTTCCAGCAAAAAGTTGCCGGCAGCTGTGTAACCACTGCCTCACCTCCAGCGCCAAGCTTGAACAAATCAATAACCCCTAAAGGCGGACCTACCAATTCATCCCAACAACTATACGAGGTCTGCGACTACGTTACTGCAACACCGGGCAAGGTTATTGCTGACTCTCTAGGCGCAACAGAAAAAAGCACACTCGACCAGCTCACCTTGGCAAAAAGTTTTGATGAAATCATCAGCGCACTCATCAACCAGCTGATGACTCGCACACTGCAAGGCGGTCTTTCGAACTTGAGTGGTGCGAACGGCTATGCAAGCAATTTCTATACAGCCGACCAACAGCAGGCGCAAAATGGACAGCAAGCACTACTTGCCCAAATGCAAAGCGACACAGCAACTGCCGGCCAATACGGTAGTGTCCAGCAGGGAAGTATCCAGGATATTCAAAGCGCTCAGAACCAACTCAACAACGCATATAACTGCTGGAATAATGTTGCGCAAGCAAGCACCACTGCAACAATAACGCCTTCCACCCAAGCACAAGCTCTCACAAACGCAGCAACTGCATCTACAACCTTCAACTCTCTAAACACGACTATCGACTCTTATAACGATAGAATTACGAAGGTGAACGTTGCAATAATTGCGCTCCAAGAATTGCAGAGCCGTGTGCTTTCAGTTTCATCAGGTTCTGATTTGTCCTCAATTCAAAGCGACTACAACGCCGCAAAAGCGTCTGGCCAATTCCCAACAGGAGCCGATGTAACCAATGCGCAACAAAACCGTGTCACGCTACAAAGCCAAATGTCGACAATAAGCCAGCAAGCAAACGACTCTCTCCAACAATGCAATGCTATTTTCTAAACCCCTGACATACGGCGAAGGGAACACTCTACGACGCATCGTAGCGGGTTTTTTGCTCTTACTCGTATTTTTGCTACCTATTCAAAATGTTTTGACTACACCTGTTGTCTCTGTAGCACAAGCTCAAACCACAGGCACAAGCGCGAGTGCCTCGTTCTGTAGCGAGGCAAGTACCTGCCTTACCAGCATCGTATATTTGTTCGCGGTCTATATACCAACAAACTTTGCATACGCTGCCGGGTACCTCTTTAATGCCGCCCTGCAACTTGCCTTAAACAGTGCCTCCTATGCATTGAACTTTCTTTCTTTGGGATGGACTATTGTGCGCGACATCGCCAACCTGACCTTTATTTTTATCCTTATATACATCGCGTACATCATTATCATGCGCGCGGAGAGTTCTGGAACAATGAAGATGTTGGCCTGGGTTATCGCGATGGCCTTGCTCATTAACTTCAGTTTCTTTATAACGCGTATGGTTATCGACGCGGGCAATATTCTTTCCGTACAGTTTTATAACGCTATAAACATTCCCAACTCCATACCCTCGCCTCTGAGTGCTCAGCAATGTCCGCCAAACTGTATCAAAGACCTCACAGGGGGAATTATGGATGCGGTAAAAGTTCAAGGTATTTTGGGTGATAAATCATTCGCTGCCTTTATGGCATCGTCTGGGAATAGTCTTGGGTCATTTGGTACAAACGTGCTCGTACAAACACTGGTGTTCGTTTCAGTTGGAATATTTTTATCACTACTTGGGTTTGTATTTCTTATCGTTGGTATTAAATTTATGGTCCGCATTGTAGTGCTGTGGCTCACGATAGTAGCCTCTCCACTTGCGTTCGCAGCACACGCACTTCCTAACAACAAAAAAGTTATGGGGTATTACCAGATGTGGCAGGATAACCTCATACAGTCGGCATTTTTCCCTGCAATATTCTTATTTTTGTTTTTCATAATGAACTTGTTCTTACAGGCGTTGGCTGGCGGGAAAGGCCTTGTGCCCGATATTTTCAATGCTGTTGCACAAATAAATACATCTGGGGCTGGTAATGTTGAGGCAGGAATAAGTGTTATTGCAAACGTCGGAGTCCGTATGGGCTTGGTAATAGTGTTGTTGTACTTCGCCATGAAAGCTTCTGATTCCTTCAGTGCAATGGGGAGCGGAATGGCAAACAGTGTTACAAGCTGGGCAGGAAGCAAGGCTGCAAATATGACCGCCGGAACTTCTTCGTGGCTTGCTCGAAACAGCGCTGGCCGACTCGCAAACACAGCCGCGCGTAGTGCAACAGTGCGCGATTGGGCGGCTAAAAACCCGCTCTATGGCGGACGTCTAGTGTCCGGTGCTCTTAACAAAGCAGCGACCTCAAGTCTTGATGTGCGCGGTATTGGAGGTCTGAAAAGCCTTGTGGGTAAGGCGGGTTTTGATCTGAATGGCCCCGGCGGCAAAGGAGGCTATAGAAAACAAGAAGCTGACAGGGCACATGACGCTGAAAAATTTGCAAAGGGCCTTAAGAGTGATGCGGTATATGTAAAGAAAAATGCTTTGACTGCAGGACTATCCGCATATGATAAGGCCAACGGTAAAGGATCTGTCGCTGAATTGGAAAAAATCCAAGCACAAGGAGCTGCTGCAGCAATTCAACAGTACGCAGCTCAGTATGATGCAAATAGAGCAGCAGGTGATATGTCATTTAAAGAGAAGTTGGATAACCTTGAGAAGGCGCGGGTTTTAGCCACAAAAGATGCAGAGAGTCACAAAACTGCGGGTAATACAGTTGAGGAAGCGAAAGCTCGAGCTGCTGCCGCGGCTGCTTCTCAGGCATTTGCTTCAGAAGACGCGAAAAGTAAACAGAAATATGCAGATGCCGTTAAAGATCTGAGTGCAATGCGAAAATTGGGTGAAGTCTCTATTAAAGAGGCGGATAAAAAAAGAATTTATGGAGCTGCAGATTACGAAGAAAGTCGCCGTTTTGGAAACATGTATATGCCTTCGGTTGGGAATATTGAAGGTGCCGATCATATGCGCCATGTAATGCACGAGAAGAGTGATAAAGAGAAACTTAAAGATCTAGCAGCTAAGGTTGCGTTGGCCGATCAGGCACCTCCTGCACCTGTCGCACAAACACCAACTCCTACAGCTCCTTCCGGTGGAGGATCGAAGCCAACCCCACCACCTTCAGGAGGGGATCATGGCAACGATCACGGCGCTGGCCACCACATGACCTTTAAAGCCATGAGAACAGAGGCTCAGAAACCTGGAGGGTTGAAAGGAAGCACTGAAGCTCTCCATAACGAGGTGTTTGGCGAAGATATGTTGAAACGTCTCGACGCTCGAATGAGAAATATACAGGAAAATACATCAGCCCAAGGAGCACAGATGGGAAATATCCAGCAATCTATAGACATACTTAGCAGGGCAGCACAGCGTCAAACGCCTTCAACTCCAACAGGACCAACGACATACGGAGATATTGCAGCAGGCAAAGGTGCGATGCGACCCAAAACACCTGGAGATAATCAACAGAAACCTCCTAGGGCATAGAAAAAGAATGTAGAATAGAGGTATGCCAGAGAACTCTGCAGACTCAATTCAAAACCAAATAGAGCAGCGTCTTACTGAACTGCCTCAAGATGTACGAGATGTCGTACTCTCTTCACAACTTGGAGAGCGTTTACGCGAGATCGGCCAAAAACACGGCCTTCATATAGATCAAATTGGTGTATTAGAAGACGAAGTGATGCTCGTGATGCTTGGGTTTTTTGAACCTGAAGACTTTAACAACCAGATTGCCAACCAGCTTCATCTCTCCACCCTCGACGCAACAGCTATAGCACAGGAGATCAACCAGGTGATATTCCTCCCAATTCGTGAATCTATGATAGCGTTTGCTGCCTCAAAGCGCGCAGCTAAGCCTGTAACCGAGCCTGCGCAAGACCGTCCGATCGGTTCTGTTGAACCGCGGCCCGATCTTGCTTCGGCACCTGCCCGTCCGGCAGGCGGGTCCACGTTACCTGTAGCGGTTACGGCACCTAACAACATCCCAATTAGGATTGAAACGCCGCAGCAGAACCCGGCTGTGGAGCCGAAGACCGACGCAGAGGGTTCTGCGCCGGCAAAACCACCAATGCCTCCGATGCCAAATGCAGAAAAAATGCTGACAGAGACAACTGTTGCAAAACCAATCTATAAAACTGATCCATATCGAGAACCTATAGAGCCGTAGTTGCAGAAATTTTGATATATACTAAGGGGGAATGCGATATCAAGTTCCTCAATTTATCGAAGTTGAAGATAAAATATTCGGGCCGCTAACCCTGAAACAATTTGTGTACTTGGCCGGCGGGGGAGGCCTATGCCTCGCGTTTTTTACTCTGCTCCCATTCTATATATTCGTCACACTCGCTATTCCAGTTATGGCTCTCTCTTTAGCGCTCGCATTTTACCGAGTAAACGATCGTCCATTTTTAACCTCAATTGAGCATGCGTTCGGTTTCTACACCAACAGCAAGCTCTATTTATGGAAACAACGCCCACCTGAACTCGTACAGAAACAAGCTGCCATACAGCCAATTACCCCAGCAATGGTTCCTAAACTTTCAGAAAGCCGCCTCAAAGACCTCGCGTGGTCGTTGAATATAAAGCAGACAAACGAATAACATATGGCTGACGCACCTATAAAAGCACAAGCTACTCAAGATTTCGTACCTATAAAAGAAGTGCGGAACGGCGTTGTAATACTAAAAGATGGCTCTATGCGAGCGCTTCTTATGGCATCTTCTATAAACTTGGCTCTCAAATCTCAAGACGAACAGAACGCCATCATCGGACAATTTCAAAACTTTCTAAACTCACTTGAATTCACCGTTCAATTTTTCGTTGAAAGCCGCGACCTCGACATCCGCCCCTATATCGCGATCTTGGAAGAGCGTTATGTCGCAGAACTCGACGACCTGATGAAAATCCAAATCCGAGAATATATAGCCTTCATCAAAGATTTCACCGCCCGTTCAAACATCATGTCGAAAAACTTTTTTATCGTAGTTCCGTACGATCCGGCGCTTGTTGGGAGAGGGAAGGGAGTTGCAGGAGCCTTCAATGCACTCGTTCCGTCAAAGAATTCAAGCAATAATGTACTCACTGACGAGCAGTTTGAGCAATACCGAACTCAATTAGAACAGCGTGTCTCCGTCGTCGAGCAAGGCTTAGTGCGCACAGGTGTACGTATCGCACCACTGGGAACTGAAGAAATTATCGAGTTATTCTATAAACTGTTTAACCCTGGCGAACTTGAGAAACCTCAACAAGTAACTCAGATGGTTCGCTAACTATATGGCACTTTTTGGACTAATAAAATCAAAAGACGAAGGGCAGGTGCCGGCAATGGCGCCCATAATGCCTGAACAAATTTACCGCCAGGGTGTTTTGGAGTTGCAGGATGTTATCGCGCCCTCAGCGCTCAAAATCACCTCGCGCGAACTTAACTTGGGCGACAAAATTGCACGAACATTCTTCGTTATGTCATACCCACGCACATTGGTGGACTCGTGGTTTGCCCCAATCATCAACCTGGACCGCGTTCTGGATATCTCTGTGTTTATCCACCCAATAGACTCGGCTGAAATCCTCAAAAAATTCCAGAAAAAGGTAGCTGAGGTGCAAAGCCAGATTATTTCCCGCGAAGACAAAGGCCTTGTGCGCGACCCTATTTTGGACACGGCATATAGAGATTTGGAGGATTTGCGTGACCAACTCCAGCAAGCAGAGGAACGTATTTTCGACGTTGGCGTCTATATAACGGTGTATGGCAAGACAATAGAGGAGCTTGATAAAACAGAAAGCGAAATAAAGTCGATGCTTGAAAGCCGTCTTATTTATGTAAAACCAGCCCTATTCCAGCAAGTACAAGGCTTTAGAAGCACGCTTCCACTGGCGACAGACGAATTGAATGTAAATTCAAAGCTAAATTCTTCGCCGCTCTCCTCTATATTTCCATTCGTATCCTTCGACCTTACATCTGATAAAGGAATTCTGTACGGAGTTAACCGACACAACGCCAGCTTGGTGTTGTTTGACCGTTTTAGTTTGGAAAACTACAACTCAGTTATCTTCGCAAAATCAGGTTCAGGTAAATCCTACGCCACAAAGTTGGAAATTCTCCGTACGCTTATGTTCGATACAGAGGTGATCGTTATTGACCCAGAACGTGAATACGAATTTTTGAGCCAGACTGTTGGTGGCCGCTACTTCAATATTTCCCTCACATCAGAACACCACATTAACCCTTTCGACTTGCCTATACCGCGCGAGGACGAAAACCCTGCAGACATTTTGCGCTCGAACATTGTGTCTCTCGTTGGGTTGTTCCGCATTATGTTGGGAGGCCTTAGCCCTGAAGAGGACGCGATTATCGACAAGGCTATTACTGAAACCTACGCGCTTAAAGACATCACTGTTGACTCTAACTTCGCTGAAATAGAACCACCGCTCCTTTCTGACTTTGAGACGGTACTTTCTGGTATGGATGGGAGTGAGTCATTGGTTCAGCGCCTCTCTAAGTACACAAAAGGTACATGGTCTGGGTTTATCAACCAGGCAACAAACGTCGACATCAATAAAAAATTCGTCGTGTTCTCAGTCCGCGACATGGAAGATGACCTTAAGCCCGTCGCGATGTATATCATTACGCACTATATATGGAACGCGGTTCGTAAAAACCTTAAGAAACGCCTCCTTGTTATCGACGAAGCGTGGTGGATGATGAAATCGGAGGACACAGCATCCTTCCTCTACAGCATGGCAAAGCGCGGCCGTAAGTATTACTTGGGCCTTGCAACTATTACCCAAGACGTTGATGACTTCTTGAAATCTCCTTATGGGTTACCGATGATCACCAACTCGTCTATTCAAATATTGCTTAAACAGTCGCCCACAACTATAGATAACCTGCAAAAAACCTTTAACCTCTCAGATGAGGAGAAGTATTTGTTGCTTGAATCGGATGTAGGGGAGGGCATCTTCTTTGCCGGCCTTAAGCACGTCGCTATAAAAGTCATCGCCTCATATACTGAAGACCAGATAATCACCTCTGACCCATCGCAAGTGCTCGCAATCCGTAAACAACAAGCTGAAGTTGCAGAAGGTCGTGCTCCAGCAGCTCAGTAAATCAGGTTACAATAGAAACATGCACACGGCGCGCAACTCGTTGCTGATTCTCTTTGCAATCCTCCTAGATATCCTGCAGGCAGGTATTTCTGCGGGATTGTTTATGATGGGAGCATTTCCCGGCACAGTTGGAGGCGCCGCTGGCGGCTGTTTTATAGGTGCGAAAGTCGCAGGCTCCGTCGGTTGTGCGATCGGTGGTACAGTTGCCGGGTTTGCCGGAAGTGTTGTAAATGTTGCCTCTGCAGCGACTCTTCCTTTTGCAGTTGGGCTTGGGTTTGCTGTTAATTTTTGTATTAGTGCAACCCTCGGGGTCATACTTGTCGCATGGCTTTGGTCCCTCGGTATGTATAAATTTGGACCTGGTATAACAGGTTTTATAGTTGAACTTACTCCAGGCCTTGCCGTAGTGCCCGGTTGGACCATGATGACAATTCTCTGTGTAGTACGCAAAACTGCTGAAGAGAAAAAACTTGTTGGATCTACAGGAAGTCTATTTACCACATTTGCAACGACTGGAATAGCGGGGGCTGGTGCCTTTGCCGCGTTTGCAATTAACCAAGGCACTGCGCGCAGAGCTCGTGAGGCAGGGGTGTTTACACAAGAAGAACAAGATCAGAATCTCGCCGAAAAGAAACAATTTGTTTCAACTGAATTAAAAAACATTGATGGTATCCGAGCAAAAAACCAAGCCTATGCAGCATAAATTTTTTATACTTCTTGCCGTGTTTTTTATGAGTGTGGGGTTTGCTCACGCCCAGACATCTCTACCTGACCCAGTACAATACGTTGTCATACCGGAAACTCCAGGGCCCAACCAACAAGTGACTATTGAAGTAAGCGGTGTTGGTACATTTTTAGGTAATGCGGCTATTACCTGGCAGATGGATGGAAAAACTGTGGGTGGGGCAACGGGCCGAACATTTACCTTTACTACAGGTGGTATCGGTAGCCCAACCAATATTCGTCTGACTATAAACTCAGCAACTCAGGGTATCATTTCTCACAACTTTGCCTTTAACCCTTCTGTTATTAACTTAGTATGGGAGGCGGACACCTACACACCGCTTTTATATAAGGGTAAGGCTCTCTACAGCGCTGGCTCTAGCCTCCGTGTTGTAGCGTTTCCAACAGTACTTATTGGAAAAACGCTTATAGCTAGCAACAAACTTTCATTCCAGTGGTCACGAAATGATACCCCGGACCCCTCCTCGTCGGGCTTAGGGAAAAATGTATTTTCATTCTATGGCGACCAACTAAACACAGAGGAGAATGTTGTGGTTGATGTATATTCCGGCGGAGTCAAAGTAGGGCAGGGCCGCATAACAATACCCGCATCAAAACCCACGGTTATTATGTATTCTGTGGACCCACTTCGTGGAACATTGCTTGGCACAGCCTTTCAAACTGGTTTTGCGCTTCCTCAAACAGAGACAACACTGAAGGCAGAGCCGTATTTCTTTTCAAATATTAGTTTTACGCGCGGACAAATAAAATATAACTGGTCATTGGGTGGGGAAGAGACCACAGGCCCTGATGCTGCAAAAGGGTTACTCACGCTTAGACAAACTGGAACGGGGAGCGGCTCTGCGAATATTTCCGTAGATGTGCAGAACAACGAAAACGATAAATTGATCCAGGCAGCAAGCGCCAACCTCAACCTTCTTTTTGGACCACAAACCGGCTCATCCATCCTTAACCTTTTTGGTTTATGAAAAAATACCTTCTTAATTTCATAGGCATACTCTTCTTCTTTGGTGTGGTTTTTTCACCAGGAACCTCTCAAGTTACTCATGCACAGATAACCACTTCCGGATGCTATACCTGCTCTACATCAGCAAGCAACAGTTGTACTAGGGTTGGTACGCCAGATATAAATGGCGTCTGCGCACAAGGGAATCCTATATACGTAAATGGTGAAACTGGGCAATATGCTCCTGGCACAGGTGTTCAAAATAATCTTTCATATACACCTCTTGAACCAATACCTGGGCAAGCTGGAGTCGCAACAGATTTTTGTGGCCTATTAAATACATTATTTAAAGTTTTGATCTATCTAGGAGGAATGGTCGCAGTGCTCTTCTTGGTGCTTGGTGGAATTACCTACATGGTTTCAGAGGTAGTGGACAAGCGTTCCATGGCACGTGAGCGTATAAAGTCTTCTATAATTGGGTTGATCATACTTCTAAGTACCTATCTGATTCTCTTCACCATAAACCCCACCTTGGTGAACGCATGTAATGTGCTTAATGGAAACACGGGCGGAGTTGTTCAATCTCAATCGAGCGTTGCTGCAGAAAATGCACAGAAAATTGCTGCGGCTAAAGCGCAGTGTGAAAGAAATTCGGGCTCAAAATTTTGTATAGTGCCAAATAATGGTACGTGCCAAACAATTACTCCATACCAGGCGGCGATATGCGAAAACATAACGCCCGGGCAAATCTGTGTTACACGCACACTCTGGTTCGGAGGGGGATGTCAGTAAAAAATGAAAAATACTATTTACATAATCTCAGTAATCCTTGTCTTAGGCCTAGCCCTAGGAGGAGCATTTCTCTTTTTCCGACCCTCTTCAACTCCAGGACAAACCTCTTCCGGCGGACTCTTTGGGTTTGGAAGCACCGCGACGAATGTGCCAAGCACAGGCGATGACACAAACACTCCCCAAGTAGGAATTTCAACACTACAGAGTATCTTCAAGCTCGCAGACGGGCCTATTGCTGGAGCAGCTTTTACACAAACATTTAAACCAACAACAACAGTCGCACGCTACACCCGTGCCGATAACGGCCACGTGCTTGATATACCTATAGGCGTATCTGGGGCTGTGGCACGCGCTGTGTCGAACGTTACTGTTCCAGGCATTACATCCTCAGTCTGGACAACCTTCGGTAGCTCAACGGTTATGCAGTATGTGGACTCAGGTATTGTTAAAACCATGTATGTGGCCTTTAGTGTCGCTAGCTCAACCGTTGCCAACTCTCCTGTAACTCCATCCCGCATACGTTTCCTCCCTAACGGCATTGTTTCGTTTGCCCTAGATCCAAAAGACACTCGCGTTGCGTACCTACTCCTTAACAGCAGTGGGGGCGTGGATGGGTATATTTCGAATCTCGACGGAACGAGTGTAAAAAATGTATTCTCACTACCGTTATCTCAAGCAATAGTGTCTTGGCCATCAGCAAATACATTACTCGTACAAACAAAGAGCGCGTTTGGTGTCCCTGGAGTTGCATATTCAGTGAACGCGACCACAGGCGCCTTATCACCCCTTCTATACGCACCAGGCCTCTCTACATCAGCAAATAAAAACTTTACAAAAGTTGTATATCAAACAAATGCAGATAATAACGCGACAACCTATTCGCATGACATGGCGACAGGGAAGGACGCGCCTCTCGTAAATAACCCTCTACCTGAAAAGTGTGTATGGAGTATTCTTCCTGCCACCGATGCGTACTGTGCAGTACCACTTGAGGTAGTGCCATCAAACTACATGGATCTTTGGCATCAAGGATTAGTTCAGACTGCAGATGCCATCGTTAATCTTGATACAAACACAGGTATAGGAAGTGTTGTCACCTTGCCGGGGGACGGGGGAGTGAATAGCAGTATAGAGCAGCTAGTACTTTCTCCAGACGGAAATTATCTAATGTTTATCACACGCGGAGACCAAGCGCTTTGGGGAGTAAAGCTGCGCTAAATTATTTCTTACGAAAGGCGAGGACTATGTGACGGAATTTTCCTTCACCCTCTGAACGAGTTTCAATTTCAGCGTCATTTGCAAACAGTTCGTGCACTACGAGGCGTTCGTATGAACTCATAGGCTCCATCTCTACTTCGTGCTTAAAAAGACGCACGCGTTGTGCGAGTGTACGTGCATTAGCACGCACCTGCTCCATCTGTTGTTCGTGATAGTTATTGAGGTCTATAAGAAATTGCCCCGCATCCTCTCCATGTTGTTTTTCAATAATACGGCGTGCAAGAATTTGGAGTGAGCGCAACCCTTCTGCTTGGTTGTTTAAAAGATGTTCAGCTTCCGTTGAGGTAACTGAAACAACTGTGCGCGCGCCTTGCGACACAGAGATATCGCTGTATGAGAAGCCGAGATGGCCGAGGAAGGTTCCAATAAAGGATTTGAGTTCTTCGGCTTGCATAGAGCCACAATACTCTAAATGCCCCTCGCTATGCAACAACTACCAGGCTGCTGGCTATATTATGCTGCCTTTTCCGCCAGCATTTGGCGCTGGATAAGCCATTCTTGAGCAAGAGAGATGACGCTGCCCGCAATGAAGTAAACACCGACAGCGGCAGGGACTGAGTATGAGACAACACCCATAAGGGCAGGAAGGAAGTACAACATTATCTTGCGCTGCATACCCATCATGCGCTCTTTGTCCGTTTGTTTCGCTGAAGATTTCGGAGTATCCATACGTGCAAACGAGTAAAGAACAACGGCATATTGAAGAACGGCCACAAGAATAGCTATAACGAAGTTGTGGGTTGCTAACAAATCTACAAGTCCAAAGAAGTTTGTTGAGATAACGGAAGGAACATGCACGAATGAGTAGAGAAGGTCTGTTGCGATAGGGTTAAGGCCTTCGTTAAAGAATGCGTAGTACAGCGCGATAAACACTGGTATTTGTACGAGAAGTGAGAGGAACGCGCTGATTGGACGTACTTTATGCTTGCGAAACAACGCCATTGTGAGCTCTCCGCGTTTTTGCGCATCGTCTTTGTGTTTAGTATTGATCTCATCGAGCTCGCCCTGCAGTGCCTGCATACCCATCTGAGTGCGAATATTTGAAGCAAACAAAGGATAAAATATGATACGGATGATGAGCGTTACTGCAATAATCGCAAGACCGACATCACCAGCTGGCATTATGCCAATCAAGAAAATAAATGTGTTGTAGAACGGATCGATAAGAAGTGTGTGGAACATAGTTTAATTTTTTAACAATACCACTAAATCATTTAGGAATGCTGGTGTGAGGGGACCCGCAGGAACTTTCTGAATAAAGATTACCGCAGTGCCTGTCCCTTTGTATGCGGTGAGCGCTCGGTACAATGCCCGACGCAATCTATTACGCTCAACTGCTTTTTTAGCAACCTTCTTAGATACTACAGCAGAAGCGCGTAAAACATTGCTCCCTGTTACATATTTTGCAGAAAGTAGGGAAGCGCGGCGTGAACGCCCCGCCGCCAGTACATCTTTCACTTCCCGAGCAGACAAACGTCTACGTTTTGGGAGCATAGGAGTTTAGTTTAGACCGAAACCTTTGAGCGGCCCTTGCGGCGGCGGCGCTGCATGGTCTTAACGCCTCCCGGAGTAGCCGAGCGCTTTAGGAAACCGTGCGAACGTGCGCGTTTGCGCTTTTTTGGTTGATAGGTTTGTGACATAGGTAATTAGGACAATACCACAACTGATTTGATAAGGAAACCCCGCCAAGGTCGGACCTTGTCAAACTGAGTTTATACACAGTTACTCCACAATGTTCTGCACATGTGGTTTTTTTGACGGCAAGGGTTTGAGCGCGTATCCTTACACCACTACCGCCATGACAACCACTAAAGAACTTTGGGAAAATGCACTGGTTGAACTAGAACTCACCATTTCAAAACCAAATTTCAACACCTGGTTTAAGGATACTCATATAGTTAAGGTCGAAGAGGGAACAGTATACCTAGGAGTTCCAAGCCAATTTGCTCGAGACTGGCTCTCTACTAAGTTTCATAAGGATATTTTACGCTCATTGCGCAGCCTTTCAGATACGGTTCGTTCTGTTGAATACATTATTTCGCGCGGCCCAAAGAAAAATACTACTGAGGAGGCTCGTACGGTTCCACCACCTCCATCAGAGCTGCCTCTTGAGAGTATTCACCAGAAAACTAATCTTAACCCTCGTTTTACCTTCTCTTCCCTTGTGGTTGGGCCGTTTAATGAGCTTGCACATGCTGCAGCACAGGCTGTTATACGAAAACCGGGTATTGCATACAACCCACTTCTTATATATGGACCTACAGGACTTGGAAAAACCCACCTTATACAGTCTATAGGTAACCATTTCCGCGTCACCACCCCAGACCGAAAGGTTCAATATATGACCTCGGAGAAATTCTCTATGGACTACGTTTCTGCGATTCAAGCAGGAAAAGTCCAATCTTTTAAGGAGAAATACCGCCAATATGACCTACTCATCATGGACGATGTGCAGTTTTTGGCCAAAATGGAGAAGACCAAAGAGGAGTTCTTCCACCTATTCAACTTCCTCCACGACGGTAATAAGCAGCTTATTTTCACCTCTGACCAGCATCCAAACGTCATTCAAGGTCTTGAAGACCGTATGCGTTCTCGCCTTAACGCGGGAATGATCGTCTCAGTAACTCCACCAGACCATGAGTCTCGTCTTGCTATAGTTCGCGCAAAAGCGACTGCCCACAACGTTATAATGCCCGACGAGGTCTTGGAGTACCTTGCCACTACAGTTGAGGGTAATGTGCGCGAGTTGGAAGGAGCGCTTAACCTACTTTTGATACAGTTTGAACTTCGAAATAACGAAACTCTTACCTTAAATGATGCGAAAACTCTTCTTCGTGGAGCAGCAAGCGCAACAAAGAAGGCAGTTTCCGTCCAGGAGGTTGTGCGCACTATATCTGGCTTCTATGGAGTTGAGGAGCATAGTATTTACGAAAAAACTCGCAGAAAAGAGGTTGTTCGCCCACGCCAGGTCATTATGTTCTTACTCCGCGAGGATTTTAAGATCTCATTCCCAACTATTGGGGAGAAACTAGGGGGTAGAGACCACACTACTGTTATTCACTCGTGCGAAAAAATCAAAAACGACCTCCGCAGCGACAGTATTCTGAGCCAAGAGCTCAGTCAGATCCGCCTCATGTTGAAATGATGTGGATATGTGGTTGTATAGGGGTGGGGAGAACAGCTGAATATCGTATGAAGAAGTCCTCGAAGAAGTAGTTGTCCACAAAAGAAGTCCTTTCATACCAACAGGTAAACAGAAACGTATGTTCCTTGCGGAGCTTATGAAATAACGCTAATTTTGAGTTATCCAGATATACACAGCTATAGTAGTAATAAGGTTTTATTAAAGAAAAAATGAAATTTGAGACCAGTACAACAGAATTTCTCTCCGCGGTGGGGACAGCAACACGTTTTGTTGAACGTCGTGCAAACCTTCCAGTACTCGCTGGAATTTTGATGGTTGCAGAAGGTGGTCGTCTTACCTTGCGCGCTACTAACCTTGAGTGTGGGGTTGAGATAACTGTTCCGGCAAAAATTACAACTGAAGGTATGGTTGTGGTCCCTGCTGCAGTGCTTTCAGGATTTTTAAATACAGCACGAGGTAAAACAGTTTCGATCTCTCTTGTAGGAGAAGTTTGTAAGGTGGAGACAGAACGTGCCTCAGCATCGATTAAAACGCTTCCACACGAAGATTTCCCAGTGCTTCCACGTGTATCCGCAGAACGCTCATTTACTGCTAAGAGCGCGGATCTGGCGCGTGCAATACGCAGTGTTGCGTACTGTGCATCACTTTCTGCTACAAAACCTGAACTTCAGAGTGTATTGCTTAGTGCTGATGGGGGTAAGCTCACAGCAGCAGCAACGGACTCATTCCGTCTTGCGGAGAAGGTGGTACCTCTTCGTGGCGGAGCCTCAACCCCTCAACTTCTTGTTCCTGCGCGTAATGCAGCAGAGCTTATGCGTATTCTCGATACAGCAGGAGGTGAAGCAGAGATCTACTTCAATGAAAACCAGCTTTCAACCCATGTAGGAACTATTTACTACACAAGCCGTGTTATTGATGCCGCATTTCCTAACTACAAACAAATTATTCCAAAGACCTTTGCAACAGAAGCGCTCGTACTACGCGAAGATCTCTCTGTAGCTCTTAAATCAATCAGTATTTTTGCAGATAAGTTCTCGCATGTATCTGTGGCCCTCGACCCAGCTAAAAAAATAGTTACGCTTACATCCCGCAACCCAGATGTGGGGGAGCAAGTGTGCACACTTAAAGCGACTATAACTGGTGAACCTTTCACTATGTCCTTTAACGGCCGTTACCTTGCCGACAGCCTCCAGTCTGCCCAAGGAGAAAGCATTAAAATCCAGGCTAATGGCCCCGGTAAGGCTATTCTCATCCGCGATGCAGGTGATGACTCATTCTTCTACCTTGCGATGCCAATGAACCGCTAATGGCCCTCTACTTCATTACAGGAAGTAAAAACAAAGTAGCTGAGGTTCAGTCAGTGCTTCCTGAAATCGAACAGCTTGAAATTCATCTCCCAGAGATTCAAGAGCTGGATGCTCATAAAGTAGTTTCTGCAAAACTAGCTGAAGCTCGCCATCATCATAGTGGTGAATGTATAGTCGAAGACACCTCGATATATTTTGAGGGGATGAACGGGTTACCAGGACCATTTATTAAATGGTTTTTGGAGGCGTTGGGTTTGGAAAAACTCGCAGAGCTCGGGCAATTCTACGGCGGTAGGGCAGTTGCAAAGGTTTTGATCGGTTACGCCGATGACAAGGGAACGGTGAAGTTTTTTGAAGGGGAGATGCCTGGAACTATTGTTCCACCACGGACCCAAGCGGGGTTTGGCTGGGACGCGATTTTTATGCCAGAGGGGTACGACAAAACATTTGGAGAGCTTGGAGTAGAAATAAAAAACACTATGAGTATGCGCGTCCAAGCCGCACGAAAGCTCAAAGAGTATTTAGATAGTAAGTAACCCTACTGCGTAGGGGCAGCAGCACCGCCGTTAGAGGTGAGCCACTGTTGGACTGAGTAGTCCCAACGAGTGAACTGGGGGTCGTTTGCCGGGTTTGAAGGCTGTGGACCGTTTGGATTGTCTTTATCTACCCAGTAGAGGATTTCGTGGATCTGGCCATCACTGCCAGGTATATACCATTGTCCGCGAAGGGCAGGCTTAAGCCCACTATTATCAACTTCTGTTCGAGTGAAAGATGCAGTGGGGAGTTTATTCAATGCATAGGCCATAAATTCATTCCACATAGGGCCGACGATAAAGCCGGATACTTTACGCACCATCGGCTTGTTGTCGTTGTTGCCCACCCACATACCAACCACTAGGTTCGGTGTATACCCGATGGTCCATGCGTCTTTGTAGTCGTTTGTGGTACCTGTTTTAACTGCAACGTCGTGGCCAGGGAAGGTAAAGAGAGTGTTCTCTCCAAGAGGTGCTCGTGCAACAGGGTCTGAAAGAATATCGTTTATTTCTCGAGCAACAGTTGGGGGAAGTATCTGAGTCCCTGCAGTTTGTGTATTGTCTTCAATTACATTTCCATTAGCGTCTTCGATTTTAATAACGCTTAGTGGTTGGTACTTCACACCGTCAGTGGCAAATACGCCATATGCGCTCGACATATCAAGGAGAGTCACTTCGCCGCCGCCGAGTACCAATGTAAGTCCGTACTGGTTAGCATTGGTGAGAGTTGAAATACCCATAGATTTTGCCAACTCCAAACTGCTGTTAATACCTGCCAAATAAAGGGCTTTAATAGCAGGTACGTTGATTGACTGTGCAAGTGCGTCACGCAAGGTCATAGGGCCGCGGAACTTGCCGTCATAGTTGTCAGGGGAATAGCACGGCGCAACTTTATTTGTGACGTCGTAGGCAGAGCACGATGTTGAGAATTGGGTCTGTGTGTCGAAGACCACAGTGTCTGGTGTGTATCCTTCTTCAAACGCTTTGGCATATACGAAAGGTTTAAACGAAGAACCTGGCTGGCGTTCGGCCAATGTTACGTTAAAGTTGCCACCAATCTCTGTATCGAAGTAGTTACGAGACCCAACCATCACAAGTATCTGTCCGTTGGTGGGGTCGAGTGCGATCATACCGGCATTCGAGGCGTTGAAGTTGGCTTGTTGTGACGCTGCACGCGCCATCACAATCTCCTGAGCTTTCGCTTGCAGGTCTGCGTCAAGCGTAGTTGTTACTTTCCAGCCGCCTTGCTCCGCTGCCTCAGGACCGTATTTTTGTTCAAGATATTGCTGAACATAGAAGACAAAGTGAGGGGCTGTTATTGATGATGTGCGCTGGGGAACAAAGGTCACGACCTCGTTTTCTGCTGCAATTCGCTGTTCTTCTGTCAGGTACCCATGCTCCTCCATTTTTTTAAGCACAAGATTCTTTCGTGCGTCCAACTGATCTTTACGGTTTCCGTATGGTGAATAGCGTGATGGGGCAGGCAAGACCGCGGCTAAATATGCAGCTTCAGCAACATTGACCTCGCTCGCATGTTTTCCGAAGAACGTTTGTGCTGCTTGTTCAACACCGTAGATATTTCCACCGTATGGAGCGTGGTTGAGATAGAGTTCTAGAATCTGTGATTTTGTAAGCGACTGTTCCACCTTAAGTGAGAGTAGCCACTCTTCGATTTTACGAATAGGGCTCTTAGCGCCCGTAAGCAACGTAAGCTTAACCACTTGTTGGGTGATAGTTGAGCCGCCTTGGGAGGCAGAGAGAGTAAGAATGTCCACTAGTATGGCGCGGAGTATTGCCCTAGGTTTAATTCCGTAATGCTCGTAGAAGGTTGGGTCTTCAATAGCAAGAGTGGCATTCTGAATGTTCTGGCTTACAGAAGAAAGGGGAATAACGGTTCGGTTAGTGTCGTTGTTTAGGCTATATAGCAGTACGTCCCCTGTACGGTCGTAGATTTTGGTCGACTGTTCAACTTTGCGCGACTCAAGAGAGGCGAGGTCGGGCACCTTAAGGCTAGAAGCCCATAGAAAAATAAGGCCAAGGAAAAGAAACCCTAAACCGAAGAGCCAGACGAGGGTTACACGCCAATGCTTTCGCAAATAACGCCACATTGGTGTTAGTATAGCAGGTATAGATTTATATGGGACTGTTTTCAAAGAAACCGGCCGTTATAACTGACGAAGCAAAAGTAAACGAACTTTTAACGCGCGGCGTTGAAAATCTCGTACCTAAAGAGCTCGCCTTTAAAAAACTTCGCTCGGGCGACCGTCTGCGTGTGTACTGGGGGATAGACCCAACAGGTACGCAGATTCATCTTGGGCACACACTCTCGCTCCGAAAGCTCAAAGCCTTTAGTGACCTTGGTCATGAAGTCATTTTGGTCATTGGAAGTTTTACAGCGATGATAGGCGACCCAACTGGTCGTGATGCCCAGCGCGCACCGCTTACGAAAGAGCAGGTAGAAGAAAATTTCCAAGACTACAAACGCCAGGCACAGAAGGTCCTCGATTTTTCTAAAATAGAAATTCGCAAAAATGGCGATTGGCTTTCACCTCTCAATTTTTCAGAGATCATCAAGCTCGCAAGCAACTTTACGGTTCAGCAGATGTTGAAGCGTGATATGTTCCAGCGCCGTATAGAAGAAGACAAGCCAATTTCGCTCCACGAGTTTCTCTACCCGTTGATGGTGGGGTACGACTCTGTTGTGCTTGATGTGGATTGTGAGCTTGGCGGCAGTGACCAGGAATTCAATATGCTTGCAGGGCGCCACTTACAGCAGGCGATGGGTAAGCGCGATAAGTTTGTGCTCACAACCAAGCTTTTGGAGGGCACTGATGGCCGCAAGATGAGTAAGTCTTTCAATAACTGCGTCTACCTCGATGACGCCCCTTCAGATATGTACGGCAAACTCATGTCAGTAAAAGATGAATTGCTACCGGTCTATTTTGAATCTGCTACAGATATGCCAATGGAAGAAGCGGCAGAAATTCTCAAAGGTCATCCTAAAGATGCAAAGATGCGTCTCGCGCGTGAAATCGTAACTATGTACCACAGTAAGGCTGCTGCAGAAAAAGCAGAAGCAGATTGGACGAATACATTTAGTGAAGGGGGAGTGCCAGAAAATATTCCTACGGTCCCTGCTGGGAAACTGCGCGACCTTGTTGAAGGTGTCTCTATGAGTGAACTTCGTCGTTTGGTAGAACAAGGCGCAGTCTCTTCCGTTATCTCTGGAAACAAAATAGAAAGCATTGAGGTAGAAATCAAAAACGATACCCTCCGTATTGGAAAGCATCGTTTTCTAAAAGTAGAATAAGTTTTTATTCTTCAGGTTCTTCGCCGAAGCCAGCGGAGAAATCATCATCGTCATCTCCTTCTGCATCTTCGTCGTCCTCAGACTCTGCGTCCTCGGTGGCGGTTTCTTCCTCCTCTTCTTCGTCTAGCAAAAACTCTTCTGCAAACTCCTCACTCATATCTTCGTTTCTTAACTTAATAATTTTAAGCAATGGAATAACTAACAATGAGATTTGTATCAAATAAACTTATTTGATGCAAGGCATGTCAAGCCAACAGCAATAGCGTCCATCTCATCGTCTAGACGTTTCTTTTCAGGGATGGTTACAAGGCGGGGGATCATTGCCGCAATAGCGGCCTTGTCGCTCTTGCCGTAGCCCGTAATAGCCACTTTGACCTGCAGAGGCGTGTATTCGTGCGCTGGAAGCCCCACAGAGCTCGCTATATAAAGGAGCATGCCTCGGACAGCGGCTACATCCATGGCGGTTTTGGCGTTCTTTTCAAAGAAGACGCTTTCTACTGCAACGCAGCCTGGTTGCCAGGCATCAATAGTTGCCTGCACTGCAACACCAAGCTCTGCTAAACGTTGAGGGAAGGTGAGTTTTGCTGATGTCCGTACACACTCAGAGTGCAGCAATACTTCTTTGCCGCCGACTTTCTCTACAATAGCAATACCCAAACGTTCAAAGCCAGGGTCGAAGGCGAGCACTCTCATAGCACAATTGTACTACGCAGCACTTGTGTAGATTTCACTGACGTCATCGTGTTCTTCTAGTGCGTCAGAGAGGTCTGCCATTTTTTGGGCATCTTCGTCGGAGAGCTCAATAGGGGAAAGGGGTTCTAGTACGCCCTCAGCATTTTTTTGGAATGCCCACATAGCAGCACCTGGCGTTGCGATACTCCCACCATGCTGGCTCAAAAGGTGTTTGAGTTCCTGCACTGTGCGGTTGCGTGAGTCTGTGTAGCCTTCAATAATTACCGCACATCCGCCGGGACCATATGCTTCGTAGACAACTTTTTCAAGTTCTTTTTCTTCAGACTTAGCGAGTGCGCGGTCAATATTGTCGTTAGGCATGTTTGCAGCCTTTGCCTTTTCAATAGCGGTGCGTACGCCAGGTGCAGTTTTGTCACCCTTCGCTGCTTTCAGTTCAATACTTATAATCTTTACCAACTTACTAAAAAGCTTCGACTTCTGTGTGTCGGTTTTACCTTTAGTGTGTTTTAGTTTTGCCCATTTACTATGTCCTGCCATACGAGGATTTTACAAAAGTTTTTCGTTTAAGTCAGCTGGAGGAGTTCTGCCGACATGTCTGTATGCGGCGGCTGTTGCAACGCGGCCGCGAGGGGTGCGCTCTATAAGACCAAGTTGTAGAAGAAATGGTTCGTGGACTTCTGCGATGGTTGAAGGCTCTTCAGAAAGAGCTGCGCCAAGCGCGCCAACGCCGGCAGGGCCTCCATTAAAACGATCCATAAGTGCGATAAGAAGTTTTCTGTCGATCGGTGTAAGACCGAGCTCATCTACCTCAAGCAAGTTCAATGCTGCTGTAACCATCTCTGCTGAGAGGGGAGAACGTTTAAGTTGGGCGTAGTCGCGGGCGCGTTTCAAAAGGTAATTTGCAGTGCGAGGGGTTGAGCGGCTGCGGCGGGCGATTTCTTTAACGCCGCTTTCTTCAACCTCTGCCCCCAGGATATCTGCTGAGCGGCGAACAATATCCGCGATGTTATCTTCTGAGTAAAATTCCAAACGATACACGCCGCCAGAGAAACGTGAACGAAGAGGTGCGGATAGGTCCGCTACGCGTGTCGTCGCAGCTATCAATGTGAAAGGGGGAAGGGGTAAATCCAACGTGCGCGCTGAAGGTCCTTTGCCAATAATGATATTGAGAGAGCCAGACTCCATGGCGGGGTAGAGGACTTCTTCAATAGAGCGAGAAAGGCGGTGAATTTCGTCGATAAACAAAATATCACCAGGGGCTAGGTTTGTAAGAAGCGCTGCTAAATCGCCAACGCGTTCAATAGCAGGGCCTGAGGTTGAGCGAAGCGTTCCGCCAAGCTCGTTTGCGATCAAGTGTGCAAGAGTTGTCTTGCCTAGGCCTGGTGGGCCATAAAAAAGGATATGTTCAGGAGGGTTTTGGCGCTCTTTTGCAGCACCTAAAAGGATCTTTAAGTTGTTTTTTATTGTTTCCTGCCCGATATATTCATCAAACGTAGAAGGGCGGAGGGCGGTGTCCAAAAAGGCGTCATTCCGGGGCTGGACAATTGGTTCCTCAGATGTGCTTGACATGCAATATTTACTATGCTAGGATATTCTCAGTTCGGGCTACAGAGATCTCTAAGCAATCTCGGCGTCACACTAAGGACGTTTCGGCATTTACTTTATGTAAATTGCGGAGGCTATCCTCATGAGTGACACGCTTTTCGACTTGATTGAAATGTTGCTTAGAGATCTCTTGGCCTGAACCTACTCCAACTCTACTCCTCCCTACAAAACCCGCAACGTTGACCGTTGCGGGTTTTGTGTTTTTGGAGAACTGGCTTTTTATATAAAAGATTGTACAGTGTCACGCAGATTGGAGGTGCACTATGCAAGTTCCTGCGACGGATTTTGCGACCAGAATCACATGCAACTACTGCAATCAAGTTGTTGCGGAAGGGGACATGGATGTTCATCTGTGTCACGAGATGCCGAGGCGTATCTGGAATTTCCAGAACATAGAAGTCGTGCATCGGCGTAAGGTCCGAAAGGAGAAAAGGTGCAGGGTTATTTTTCGGACTCTCTACCTTCTTGTGGCGCTTGTAAGCGTACTTGGCGCAGTATGTACCCACGAGTACGAAAAATATCTTCTGTTTGGAGCGTTGGTGACCGCGGTCACCATGCTTGTTCATCTTCTTGTGCTGGAGGATTAAGGAAACTATAAAAGGCCGCTCACCGAAAAGTGACGGCTTTTTCTTTTTATATACCTGTATTCAAATCGACCACACGCCCTAATTCTTCAAGAGAGGTGACGCCACGAAGAACTTTAAGGATGCCGTCTTCCTGCATAGTAGGAATAGCTTGTGCGCGAGCGGCCATAGCAACTTCGCGTTCAGATGGTTTGCTGCGCAAGATTTCTTCAACAGGCCCATCCATAAAGATTGCTTCAAACACACCAATGCGGCCTTTGTAGCCGCGGTTATGGCAGACCTCACATCCTTGCTCGTTTGCTACTGAAATCGTTGAGTGGTTTTGTGGAATGAGAGATTTATCCAAGATGCCGTTCAAATACGTATCAATTATTTTTTGTTCATCAGGAGTTGCTTGGCGGACTTGCTTACACTTTACGCACAACTTTCTAAGAAGACGTTGTGCCATCGCAACGCTCACCGCAGAACTCAAAACTTTTTCGCTAATACCTAGGTCAATGAGGCGGGGGAATGAACCTGCTGCATCGTTTGTGTGCAATGTAGAAAACACCAAGTGTCCTGTCAGTGCGGCGTTGATAGCCACCTCAGCCACTTCGCCGTCGCGGATTTCTCCCACCATGATAATGTCGGGGTCTTGGCGGAGTGCGCTGCGAAGGCCGGCAGCGAAACTATAATTTTTCTTATCAACCTGTGTTTGAACAATACCGTTCAAGTGATATTCCACAGGGTCTTCAATCGTAATGATTTTTGTTTGCGGAGAATTTACCTTACGCAAAAAGGCATAGAGCGTAGTGGTTTTACCGGAGCCAGTAGGGCCGGTGGTCAAAATCATACCGTTTGGTTTTGCTACCTCGCGTTCAATACGTGCCAAAAGTTTTGGTTCAATACCAAGCTCTTCAAGCGGAACTGAAATTGCTGATGGATTCAAAATACGCATCACCATCGTCTCTGAGTAGTTACCAGGCAACACGGATGAGCGGATTTCTATTTCCTCACCTTTGATTTTTATACTGAAGCGTCCGTCCTGTGCATCTGCAATGATGTTGAGTTTTAAGCCAGACAAAAGCTTTAAGCGGGAAAGCAACAAACGATATGTTTCGTTATCAAGCGCGAGAACGTCAATAAGTACGCCGTCGAGACGGTAACGCAAGCGAACTTGTGTTTCTTCAGGTTCAAAGTGGATGTCAGACGCACCTGTTGCCATCGCTCCGGCCAAGATAACTTCCAGAATGCGGGTAATGCGGTAGGTGTGCTTTGTTGATTTCACTGCCTCTTGTATGAGGTTGCCTACGTCTGCCAAGCTCGTGACCTCGGTAAGAAGTTTTTCAAGCTCCTCATTAGAGAGGTTGAATACGCCGGCTTTTGTCTCTGTTGCGTAGGAAAGTTCTGCGTAACGGTCATACGCACGCTTCAAACTTTCCCCCGATGCCATAAAGAGAACAGGGCTATAGCCAGCTTCGGTAAGGCGCTGAATCTCCATTTTTACTTTAGGGTTTTCAGGTGAACGCACTGCAACGCTGATACGTTTGCCAACTTGGCCAAACACAGCCATCTCCGCTTCGCGGGCCATAACTTCAGGAATAATACGAAGCGCGTCGGCGCTTACGGCAACAAGAGATAGGTCTATATACTCCACGCCGTATTTTTGCGAGAGCATTTGTGCAAGTTCTTCCTCCTCGCGCTTTCTGAGGAAATCCAAACGCTTATTTTGTTCTGCGTCTGCAAAGACAACCATGTCTATATAATACAACGCATTTCTGTAAAAATTTGTTAGACTGGCCAATATGAAAGTGAAGAAGGAAGGGCTCGGGGAATTAGTGAGGGAAGTGCTTGCTTCAGTAAAGCTCGCTTCAGCATCCGCGACAGTTGTTGCCTTGAAGGGTGACCTTGGCGCGGGTAAGACAACCTTTACTCAAGAGTTAGCAAAACAGCTTGGCATTACTGACGCAGTGCAAAGCCCAACATACGTTTTGATGAAGTCGTACCCGATCAACTTCAACGGTTTTACAAAACTCATCCATATAGATGCGTACCGTTTGGAAAAACCAGAAGAATTTTCTGCTCTTCAACCAGAAACATTTTTACATAATCCAGAAAACCTTGTTGTTATTGAGTGGCCTGAGAGGGTGGAGGGAGTCCTTCCGACCCGAGATTTGCTCATAAACTTCACCCATACGGATTCTGAGGAAGAGCGGTATATTGAAGTGGTATGACGGATCGAAAAAGACTGGTTTTGTTGGACACGCACGCGATTTTGCATCGGGCGTACCACGCGTTGCCAGACTTTGCCTCTAAAAAAGGGGAGCCAACAGGTGCGCTCTACGGCGTTGTCTCTATGCTTCTAAAAATTATCGCGGACTTTAAGCCCGACTATATTATTGCGGCGGGGGATTTGCCCGGGCCAACTCTCCGCCATGCGGCGTTTGAAAACTACAAAGCGCAGCGTAAGGAAACAGATGATGCGCTTGTTTCGCAGATTGTTCGTTCACGCGATCTATTGGAGGCGTTCGGCATTCCCCTCTATGAAATGGCAGGGTACGAAGCTGACGACATCATCGGCACTGTAGCGAAAGAACTAAAGAAAGAAGTCGATGTTGTTATCGCATCAGGCGACATGGACATGCTCCAGCTTGTTGATGACGACAAGGTAACTGTCTTTACGTTTAAGAAAGGAATCAACGACACGATTGTATATAACGAAGCGGCGGTACAAGAACGTTTTGGTTTTGGCCCTTCGCGTATTCCAGACTATAAAGGTTTGCGCGGTGACCCGTCTGACAATATTCCTGGAGTAAAAGGAATTGGTGAAAAGACCGCGAGCACGCTGATACAACAGTTCGGCAGTGTTGAAGATATATATAAGGCCCTTAAGAAAGATCCAGAAAAACTTGGAGAGGCTGGAATAAAAGAGGGAATGATAAAGAAGTTGCAGGAACAGGAAGAAGAAGCTCTGTTTTCTAAGGAGCTGGCAACAATACACACCTCAGTGCCTATTCGTTTTTCATTGCCAAAAGAAGAATTCCGCAGCAACCTTTCAGAAAAGAAAGTTACTGCAATGCTCGAGGAGTTTGATTTCCGTTCGCTCGTTCCGCGCATGAGAAAACTGCTCGACTCGTCTATCCGAAATGAAGAGTTGTTTGCAGAAGTGCCTGCAGAGGAAAAACCTCTACCGGAAGATTTCCATGAAGTTGCGCTTGCGGTCTCTGTGCTCGACGCAACAAACAGTGAACCAACGCTTGAAGACATTTACCGCATGGGGAATAGCGAGGATTTTGCTACAGCAAAAAAGAATATTCTTGCAGAGATACAGAAAGAGAATCTTGATTTTATATATAACAAAATGGAGATGCCTCTTTCTCCAGTGCTCCGCCGCATGGAGGCGCGTGGGGTGCTCGTAGACAAAGATTTTCTAGCAAAGCTTTCAACGGAGTACCACGAAGAGCTGGAGAAAATTGCTGCACGTATTTACGAAGCAGCGGGAGGGGAGTTCAATATTAATTCCCCAAAACAATTAGGAGACATACTTTTCGACAAACTTGGACTTGCGGTAAAGAATCAGAAAAAAACAGCAGGTGGGCAGCGTTCAACGCGCGAGTCTGAACTTGAGAAGATGCGCGAACTGCATCCTATCGTGGATGATATTTTAAAACACCGCGAATTGCAGAAACTTCTTTCTACGTATATCGACAGTATTCCAACCTTGCTGGATAACGAGAATCGCCTCCACACTTCATATATACAAATAGGTGCGGGAACTGGCCGTATGGCATCGAAGAACCCTAACTTGCAAAACATTCCTATTAAGAGTGACCTTGGTCGTGCTATTCGCAATGCGTTTATCGCAAGCCCTGGTATGGAGCTTGTGACCTTCGACTATTCGCAGATCGAACTTCGCGTTGCAGCATTTCTTTCTAAAGACCCAACACTTACAGAGATCTTTAAAACTGGGGGAGATGTCCATACAGAAGTAGCAACGCGCGTCTTCCACGTTAAACCAGAAGATGTGACGTATGAAATGCGTCGACGCGCCAAGGTTATTAACTTCGGCATTATCTACGGCATGGGTGTGAATGCGCTTCGTGAGTCTCTCGGCACAACGCGTGGAGAGGCTCAGGAGTTTTATGATCAATATTTTGCAGCCTTTCCACGACTCGCAAAATATCTAGAAGAAATAAAAGCCGATGCGACACGAACAGGGTACACGCAGACACACTTCGGCCGCATTCGATACTTCGAAGGGTTAAAGTCGCCAATTCCATACATCAAAGCAGCGGCTGAACGTGCCGCAGTAAATGCACCGTTCCAGGGAACCGCAGCCGACTTGCTCAAACTCGCGATGATAGAGATTGGCGCATGGGTAGAAAAAGAGAATCTGGGAGACGATGTGCACATGCTTCTCCAGGTACACGACGAATTGGTATTTGAAATTAAGAAATCAGAAGTTGAATCTGCCGCACAACAAATCAAGAAACGTATGGAGGGGGTTATGTCTGAAAAAGAGAGTGGGGGTATTCCATTTCTTGCTGAAGGAAAGATTGGAAAAAACTGGGGTGAGATGAAACCGCTAAAAGTATGATTCATGTAATTGTTGGAAACGCGCCGCAGCAAAAATTCTCCGGAGCGAGCCGCGAAAGAGGCGCAAGCGAGCGAGGAGAAGTTTTTGCGCAGGCGATGGATCTCAAATGGGAAACAATCACCATTGAAGAGTTGGCGGACATCGCATCAACTCCAACTCTGTTTGGTGGTTCACAAACCTATAAACTCGCTGGTGCTATTGCAGGTGAGAGGGGAGAAGAGTTCCTAGAGTTGGCGGACGGTTTGGTGGAGTCGCCACACACCTTCATTTTTGAAGAAGAAAAACTTCTTAAGAAACCAACCGATATTCTCAAAAAAGCTGGAGCAAAATTAGAGATCCACGAGCCAAAGAAAAAAGAGGAGACGTTTAACATGTTTGCATTGGCAACAGTGTTTGGCACCCGCGATCGCAAGAAACTCTGGCTTATGCTCAATAAAGCCTCTCGTGCAGGCGCGGCCCCTGAAGCTGTTGCCGGCATGATGCACTGGAAAGTCCGCGACATGATGGCTAAAGGCAGCTCTACATACAAAAAAGAAGAATTGCAAAAGATATCGCGCACGTTGGTGACCCTGTACCACGACTCCCACCGCGGAGCAGGGGACCTCGAGCTTCTTCTTGAGCGCTTCGCGCTCAAGCTATAATTGCAGGTAATGGCAAAAGGCTTTTTTCTAGGACTGCTCGGACTCTTTTTTGCGACAGTTCTTATGTTGTTTGCATATCAACTCAATATGCTACCTGCGTCTGTGTATCCTTTTGCATACAAAATCATGCAGGCATTCTCATTTATTGCACCTGTCCCTCCAGCGCTTGAGAAGTTTGAAGGTACATGGGTTGTGACGTTTACTCCTACGCGGCCGCAGTCGGACCTTGGTACCTGCGCAATCCCAAGCGGCTTATTGCGTACGCACGCAGGTGCATTTACTGGTAATGTCGGATCTTCAGTGCCTATTAAGGCAAGTACAACTGACGACGGCAGGCTTACGGGTGTTATTGGAAACGGTTCGACACTGCGAAAAGGAACGCTTGTCGCCTACATAGAGAAGGGGGCAGGCCAAGGAACATGGAAAGATGATTTTGAATGTGAGGGCAGCGTGCTGTTAACAAAACAACAACTGGTAACGGACCCTATACAAGGGAAGGTGGTGTCATCTGGGGACGACAGCATACTGGTGCGCAGCGGCGAGCTTCGTTCATTGCGGCCGGGTATGCCGCTGTATCGTGGAGATATAATCGAAGCTCACAGTGGCACAGTGTTGCTTGGCATGGGGGCTGCGTTTGAGACAGCAGTAAACCTCACTCCTTCTATGACCTACAAAGTCGGGCAGTGATGTGATAGAGTGCACAAGTAAAAATGCGCCCATAGCTCAGTCGGTAGAGCGGCTCCCTTTTAAGGAGATGGTCCCAGGTTCGAATCCTGGTGGGCGCACTAAAGTAAGTTTTGTTACCTTTTTTGAAACCCGCAGTTCTAATGGGTGTCTAGAACTAACTAAACAAAAAGTATGAAAAATAAGGTGCTGGGATTAGCCGGGGAGGCCGCTCCGATGGAGTAAGGCCTCCCCGGCGTATTTATTTAAGAAGGGTGAACATTGCGACACCAGCCGCCACGGAAACATTCAACGACTCCTTTTTGCCACGCATAGGTATCTGGGCAATGACATCGCACTGCTTGAGGGTTGGTTTTGATACCCCCTCCACCTCATTGCCTAATATAAGTGCAAGTTTCTCGCCTTTCTTTGGTTTGTACTTGAATAGGTTTACCGACTTTTTATCGAGCTCTATCGCGACAATAGTAAAACCCTCTTTCTTTAGTTGTTTGATAGCCGCCCCAATTGTCTTGAGTTGAGTCCAAGGCACCATGTTTTCCGCGCCAAGAGACACCTTTGCAAAGTCTTTACGGGGCTGCCCAAGGTGGTCGATAGGCGAAGGGGAGTAGCCTGTGAGGATTATTTTAGAAACGCCAGCGCCATCCGCCGTGCGAAATATTGAACCAACGTTATGAACGCTGCGGATATTATGAAGTATGACGGCTGATTCCATTTTGCCACTCTAACAAACTAGAGCGGTAAATCCATCGCGAATGCGCCTCCGCCAGTGACAAGCAATGAGAGACAGATAACAAATACGAGTACGTATGTTCCGCGTGAGAGGGGAACGAGGTGTTGAATGCGGTTAGGAAGAAACAGGCCGTACTTCAACGCGATAGCTCCACCGAGGATGGCTGCGCCTTGTGTCCCGTACCCGAAGAACAATGCAAACGCTGTAAGCATTGTGATGCTGGTGGCAATCCAAACGAGCGCCAGGCCAGGCTTACCGATAATAGGAAGCTCTGTCTGCATAGCAACGCGGCGGTTTTTCAATATGTAATATGCGCTGTAGCCAAGGCAAAACGCTGCAGCTATGCGTAAAAGTGTTGGAGCGAGATGGCCAAGAAACAAAATTTCTGGAAATGGATTAAGCATATATTTATACTACCGCGTTTAAAAGTTTCTGCAGTTCTTCTTCTGCAACCTTTCTGTCACTCCACTCTTGTTTAGATTTACGAGGTCCCATGATGTAGGGGTCTGTGCCTTTGCCAGTGATAAGAACAACAGAACCTTTGTGTGCAAGGCGTAGAGCCGCTGCGATAGCCTCGCGGCGGTCGAGGATAACTTGAGGTTTATGAACTACAAAACCTGATGCAATTTCATTCACAATCTTATTTGGGTCCTCATCATACGGATCTTCATTAGTAAGTATTGCTGCAGAAGCACGTTCATCGGCAATCTTTCCCATCTGGGGGCGCTTCCATTGGTCGCGACCGCCACCTGTTGAGCCCATAACGCAGATAATGTCTTTACCTTTGTATGCTTCGAGCAACGCTTCAAGTGAGTCTGGGGTGTGAGCGTAGTCCACGACAACGCGGAAATCCTGGCCGCACTCAACACTTTCTGCACGGCCAGCAACGGCAGGCACATGTTCAAGGGCCTTACGCATAACGTTCTGCGGAACGCCAAGTGCGTCACAGAGAGTTATTGCTGCAAGAATATTTCTTAGATTGAAAAGCCCTGGCATTGGAGCAGTAAAAAGTGTCCCGCCTTTGTATACAAAACGAACACTGGTGTCATCGACGGTATACGGCTGTGCGTCCTGGAGTGAGAAGGGGAGATGATGCTCAACATCTATGTTAAGGAAAGTTTCTCCATATCTGTCGTCTACGTTTGCAACAATGTAGCGTGGGCGCTTCTTCGATTCTTCCAAATGCTGTGCAAGTTTTAGTTTCGCAGCGACATACGCTTCCATGCTTCCATGAGATTCAATATGTTCTGGTTGAAGGTTGGTGAAAATAAGTGCATCCAACTCGATTCCTTTGTGGCGGAACTGGCGAGCACCTTCAGAAGTCATTTCAATAACTGCGTGGGTGCAGCCGGCATCAACTGCTTTGCGCAAAAACTTTTGCAAGTATGCGCGGCCAGGCATTGTCATCTTGAACAAGTTCGGCTCGCTCTGGTCGCCGATTTTAAATTGCACCGTAGATGCAAGCGCTACTTTATGCCCATTAGCTGCAAGTAAGGTGCGAACAAGTTCTGATGTTGTAGATTTTCCTTTTGTTCCTGTTACTCCAATGACAAAGAGTTTTTTAGAAGGGAAGCGGCACACTACCGCGCCCGCGTAGGCGAAGAGAAGGTGATACCAACCGATAACGCGTTTTGGAATTAAATCGCGGATCATATTATGCGTGTTTTGCGGTGCCAAGGTATTTAAGGGCTGCGGCAAGCCTCTCATTTACTGACGAGCTAATGATCCCTTCACTTACCGAACCCGCTTCTTTAAGTGCGTGGCGTGCTTCGTCGGCGCGGTAGCCTAGGGCCATCAAGGCTTCAATAACTTCGGCGTCATCAGACGAGCCTGCAAGAGGGGAACCAGATATACCAGAGAGAAATGTTATTTTGTCGCGGAGCTCAACAACAAGACGTTCTGCGCTTTTCTTGCCAATGCCAAATACCTTAACGAGCATAACTGAGTCGCCTGCAGCGATGGCGCGTTTGAGGGAGACAACATCCGCAACATTTAATATTCCAAGGGCAGTCTTAGGGCCAATACCAGATACACTCATCAACTGCTTAAAGAAGGCGAGCTCCTCTTCTGTAGGGAAGCCGTAGAGGTCGAGAGCGTCCTCGGCGACCCGCGTATATATAAAGAGAGAAACTTCAGAGCCGGTATTTTTGAGTATATCGAGAGCAAGAAGAGGGGTGCGGACGCAATATCCAACACCACCAACCTCAATAAGTATCTCGCCCGGCGTGGCGGTGCTGCTTAGTCGCCCCGTCAATTTGCCAATCATTCAATAATCATACTCTAGGTCGGCAGCCTTCAGGAAGTTGCTTTTTTAGGAATTAATGCGTAATATCTTCACATATGGCAATTACCAAAGGAGCAAAGAAGGCCCTCCGCCAGTCTGCACGTAAGCAGGCTATGAACCGCACCCGCAAGGATGCGATGCGTGAGGCTACGAAGGCAGTACGTACGGCGCCGAAAGGTGACAAGGCAGCACTCGCTGCAGCGTACAAGGCGATAGACAAAGCACTTAAGCGCGGCATCTTGAAGAAGAACACCGCAGCTCGCCGTAAGGCAAAGGTTGCTAAAGCTCTCGCGAAATAATAAAAACCCCGCCCACAAGGCGGGATTTTTGTTTATAGTCCGTGTAGAATGGGCGCAATGACCGATATCGAGCAGGATTTTATAGAGTTCGTTGCAGACAGAAATAATGAAACTGTTGAAGCTACTCGCGTTCGATACGAAGCTTCAAAGGCGTATCTAAACTTCGGATCAAAAGAATTTTCTGCGCATGGAAGCGCGAACAGCCAGATACTCCAGGTATTTTTTAACGACCAAAGCGAGAAGTCGCTTTTTGAATCATATAGACACCATGCCTACGAGGACATGCTTCGAATGTTGTCGTACTCCTTTGAGAAGCCAGCAACCATAAAAGGGTATGTAAAAACTTTAGTGAAGGCAGTAAAGAAAGGGGATTGGGCAAAAATAACTTCTTTTTTGAGTCGTTTTAAGAAGCGACATGTAAACGGAGAGAAAAAAATCTCTAAAGCAGAATGGTTGCTTGGTGCATACTCAGCTCCAACAGTTCTCGACTATGGATGCGGCATAGCCTCGCTGTCTTTTGAAATGGCGAAGCACTCGCCTCAATCGAAAATAATTCTTGTTGACCTGGATACAGTAAAGCTCGACTTCGTTGAATTTAGATTTAAAAAGCATGGGATTAGCTACGAGATAGTACGTATACAGGAACATAATCAGTATCCAGAACTGCCACGCCATACCATCTGTATAGCTACAGACGTTCTAGAACATCTCCACGAGCCGCTTGTGGCATACGCGCATATTCGAGACAGTATGGAACAAGGGGGAGTGCTATACGGAAACTTCGAGAACCACAAAGAAGAGATGTTCCATGTACATGCTGATATGAAAGATGTGCGTGAGGCTGTAGCTAAAGACTATGACGAAGTGGATAGAGGCCTTTACCAAAAACGTTAAAAAAGAAAAACCACCCGATAAGGGTGGTTTTTTATTTCTTCACTGGGAAGAATTGTATAGGGAAGGAAACTTCCTTCACGAAGACCCAGAACGAAACTCTGCCTGAAAGATTCTCCCCGCTACGTCGTAGGGCAAATCTGTAGGTGACGCCAGTTTCTTGGTCAGTGTGCTTGATGGTGAGTGTCCCATCATTCAGGAGCGCCACGCCTGTAGCGGCTCTTCCTCGAGCTTTAATCGTGTAGTTGCACTGGTCGCTGAAGTCCAGGTCGAGCGGTTCGTCGTAAGGGTTATGCCGTTGTCCGACAATTTCAGCGCACGAGCTGATGGGGGTCGTCGGGGCTGTTTGCGCATACGCGGTGTTTCCGAGAAAGAGAACCGCGGACAGCGTCAGTACAAACGTACGCATAAGGGTCTCCCTTCAAAGAGGTTCAACTGACTATAGTTATAACGCAAAACGCGCCCGAAGGCGCGTTTTTGCTTTTTTTGTGCTCCCGGTAGGAATCGAACCTACATTACAAACTCCGCAAGCTTGCGTCCTATCCATTGAACGACGGGAGCGATTAACACACACTACGGTAAAACAAGCGATTTTACAACCCGAAAATTTCTGAGATATGTTCGATTAGGAAAGGTTTTCTGTCTTCCTCTTCGGCTTCTTTTGCGTATTTCAAACACAACGTGCGAACTTGTTCGCTGTGGTCGGCGCTGTCGAGCGGGATTATGATGCGCGGCATAAGGAGGGAGTGGGTGGTGAGGTAGAGACGAGGTTCTTCTTTTGCTTGGTCTACATGTATCCAGAACGCATCTACAGATTTCCACGCGTACAGAGTGCCGTCGAGTGTTGCTCCGCGTGCATCAAGCTTCACCTGATGTTCTCGCGGGCCGCGAACATTGAGCGTGCCTATAGAAATGCCACCGATAAGCAGAATAAGACCCAACAATATATTTCCAAAAAGTATTGAGGCGCCTGTGCCAACTACAGTTAAGAGGCCGAGCGCCCAGTACCAGTCGGTTGAATGATCTTTATGTTCGTGCGTAAGCACGTGCCAAACGATTTCCTCCGGCTGGGGCATGCGTAAAGTATACACCGGTGTATTAAACTGCTTCATAAAATCTTTGTAATCAAGGTATTACTATGAACGTCTTCATACTGTGATTACTCGAACTAACTAAACTCATACATATATGCACTTACTTATAGTTGAGGACGAAGAAAAGTTAGCAAAAGCCCTTAAGAAGGGGCTTGAGATGCGCGGGTATGCCGTAGATTGGCTTCCTGATTCTGAAAAAGCACGTTCGCGCATCATTATGTATCGCAACGAATACGATCTTGTGTTGATGGATTTGATGATGCCGACGCTGGATGGCGCGGCGCTTACTCAAGCAGTGCGCGCAGAGGGAGTTACTACACCAATTATTATCCTGACCGCGCGTGATGAGACAGAACATAAGGTGGACCTGCTCAACAAGGGCGCTGACGACTATATCGTTAAGCCATTCTCATTTGAAGAACTTATTGCCCGTATAAATTCTGTGCTCCGCCGCCCTGCAGAGTCTAAGCCCGTAGTGCTCCAGGTTGGGGCTATCGAGATGGATCCTGCAACGCGCACAGTAAAGGTCGATAAAGGAGAAGTAGATCTCACACTCAAAGAGTTCTCGTTGCTCGAATGTTTTATGCGCGAGCCTAATGTCGTGCTCACCCGTGAGAAACTCTTCGACCATGTGTGGGACTTCAATCTTCTCTCGTGGTCTAACGTGTTGGATGTACACATGAAAAACCTACGCAAGAAACTCAGCACCAAACACAACGACACGTACTTCGAAACCGTTCGCGGGGTAGGGTATAAGCTAGTCACAGCGTAAATATGTAGGCACGCAAAACCCCGCATGAATGGATGCGGGGTTAGCGTTACTTCAGCTCGAGGCTAGTGGAAGAGGGCGTGTTTGAAGAATCCAAAACCACGAGAGAAGATTCCAACTATGGTTGCGGCAATACTCGTGTCAGAGTTTGTATTGCCTGCAAGAACTACGTTCGAGCCAACTGCTATTGCTGCCGATGTCGTTGCCTCACCGTTTACGCGATATACGGTTGAGCTGTCAGCTGTAACGGTAGTAGTTGCTTTTGTGCCGTATGGCTTGATGGTGAATGTTGAACCGTTAACCGATGTCACAACGCCTGCACCTACTGCGCCATTGGCTGCAAGTACTGCGCGGACACGGAGTGCTGAGTTAGAAACCTTTTCTGCGGTTATAACAGAGCCGTTAACTGTGCCCTTAACCGTTACAGTGTCGCCGACTTTCATCTGGCCGATGGTGGCATTTGTGTCACCTTCGCCCTTAATCTCTGCGTTAGCGGCATTAACTGTATAGGTTGTGTTGTTCTTTGCAGTTACCGTCAATGTAGAGCCATTGATTGCAGTAACAGTCGCGCTGATGCGGATGTCGCCGCTGGTAGGGGCTGCTGGTGGCTGTGGAGCTGTTCCACCGTGGAGCAAGAAGTTAATACTATTTTTCCAAGACAACTCTGTCTTTGCGTTGTCCCCAGACTTCCATGACTTGTCTCCGTCATTGTGTGCGCTCGCAAGCATAGGTGATGCTACGAGAAGCAACGCTGCTGCACTGCTTGCAAGAAAGTAATTTAATTTTTTCATGAGTTTTTATGTACGAGTAGTTTATCTACTAATATCAGCCTTATTAGGCCGACCTATGTGAAGACGTACTACCTCATGAGCTATTTACACGAAATTCGAATTACGACACGAAACTATAAAAAAGAAAACGCCAGCTTTTCAGCTAGCGTTTGTGTTTCCAAAGGGATTTTTCCCCTTAGCTGTCGCTTTCTCTTCCGGCCAATGGGCGGAAAGGGGAAGCGGTTTTCCGTAATGTTCGCAGAGTTTCCTGAGCCCAACAAGCATCTGTCGCTCGACTTCGTCCGTGGGCCCGAATTCGAGAAGAGATTCCATCCGGTCCCGGGCATGGTTGACACTGCTGTAGCCTCGGAAATTCAAGGCCTTCGCAACTGCTTCAATAGTGCAGTGTGCGTACCGTGTCATAAAGTAGGCTACCACTTGGCGAGGCCGGGAAATTTCTTGCGCACGGCTTTTGCTGAGAAGCTCGGAGGGCTTCATCTCAAAAATCGTCGCAGCCGTCTCCACGATCTCCTTGAGAGGCAGCCTCTTTAATATATCCACCTCCGCCACGGACGATGGAAGGGGGAAGCTTGTCCTGATGGCGGGGTGGCTCGTGCGTGGAGCGCTGTCTCGCAGCTGTAGATTTTTCTGCCGAGCCTCCGCCTCGGCCTTCTCCTTGGCTATCCGCTCAGCGCGAACGTTCGGGTTTTCGTGCCCGCCGCCAACATATGGCGGCATAACAGCCTGCGGCCGCAGAGACCGCAGAAGATCCAAACCCGTCACGCCCTTAGTGTCTTTCGACTTATCTTGCGGTGAGGACATGAGAAGTCTCCCAAGTTGTACCAACTGACACCACAATACTGTCGCGCCCCAATTTTGCAATAGGGGATTTGTCTTGGAAAAAAATTCCAACATGCTATGGTGAACCACGGACAACGTTGAGGTGCAGAATGCAGATACTAGCAGGAGACCGCTTCTTCGAGATTCTCATGGACCTCGCCCGTGAGCGGCAAGAGTCCGACATGCTCGAAGGTCTGGAAAAGGAGGGCTTTGAACATAAGCTCTTCCAGTCCAAACGCATGGACTCGCTCGGTTCCGTACAGTTTGTGATGGCGCTCGAAGATCGGCTCGAGAAGGAGCTTGGGCGAAGGATTGAGTTTTCCATGACGAACCTGTCCTATGAGCAGTCCGTTCTGGAACTTTACGCGGCAACCAACCAATTGCTGGGGCAGACATAAAGAGGCTTAACCGCCTCTTTTCTTTTTCCCTAAAAATATGTGGATTTGTTTTCGCGGAATCCTCAGTTATAGTTTTGGAAGATAGCGTAGAGTACCGCAGCAACTCCCACGGAGGGTAGTGATGCCGTTTGAAAATATGCCATCTCCGAATTTGCCGAACAAAGCATTTTTTCTCTTGAGAGAGGTCGTCCGAGGAGGAACAATCTGCTTCGATTCTTCCGACGAGACCTGCACCAAGAAGGAGGAGAGGACAGAAGGTCTGACGCGCACACGCAAGAAGGTGCTCGGGCTTACCGTTAACCGGACCGTATTCGGCCGCGAAGCCTTCAATGAACTGCTTGTGCGCGGAATCGTCACTGAAGAAGGCGACCTCGCCGACGGCATGCTCGAAGTCTATAAGGGCATCGCCAACGCTCCTTCGCCTGGAAGTAAGTGCCGTCTCGTCGACGTTTCAAGGTTCATTTACCTCGACACAGGCGTCTCTGAGGCATTCGCAGCAGCTCCGGCACTTGCCGCCGACTAGGCATCGGCAGGACACTACACTAAACGCGGCCACAAGCCGCGTTTTTCTTTTCCCATTTATTTATGCGAACCTTACTGCGGAGGAGGTGAGATTCGAACTCACGGTACCTTGCGGCACTCCTGTTTTCAAGACAGGTGCGATAGACCACTCTGCCACTCCTCCAATGCAGAACACAATACACTTTTTCTGGTTATTGCGCTAGAAAAGGTTCCTGACACCATACCACTTGACGGATACAGTCCGTTTTGTGTGAAGTCTTAAAGATGTTGGTAAGTTGGCCTAAAACTAGCTGCTTTTTTAAAGGCCCACTGCTATACTGACCTTAGCGATATTATGGACAAAAAAACTTATCGAACATTGGACTTATTTGCAGGTATAGGAGGAGTAAGGATGGGTTTTGAACGTGCTGGGTTTGAGACAATCTTTGGAAATGATTTTGATGCATACTGCAAGGTAACCTACGATTTAAACTTTAAAGACACTCCACTGGTGGTCGCTGATATAGCGAAAATTAAAAGCGCGGATCTCCCAGACTTCGACATATTGCTCGGTGGGTTTCCATGCCAACCATTTTCAGTTGCTGGGTATAGAAGAGGTTTCCTAGATACAGGACGAGGGGATCTGTTTTTTGAAATCATAAGAATTTTACGCGACAAGAAACCACGCGCTGTCTTCTTGGAAAATGTAAAGAATTTGAGTTCGCATGATAAAGGAAGGACCTTCAATATCATTTCCGAGGCATTAGAGGATCTTGGTTATCATGTAACAACAAAAGTTCTTAACAGCATGAAGTATGGAAATGTTCCTCAGAATAGGGAGCGTGTATATATTGTCGGATTCAAGTCGAAGAAAGCGCTAGAAGCTTTTGAATTTCCAAAACCTGTTGAATTAACGAAAACTGTTAACGCTCTACTCGAGAAAGAAGTTGAAGAGAAATACTACTACAACAAATCCCCACTCTATAAAGTACTAAAGGAGTCAATGACATCTAAGGAGGTTGTCTACCAGTGGCGTAGGAAATATGTTCGTGCAAACAAGAGCGGGGTGTGCCCAACCTTGACTGCAAACATGGGAATGGGTGGACATAACGTCCCACTGATCAAAGATCATAAGGGTATTCGAAAACTAACTCCAAGAGAATGTGCAAGAATTCAAGGATTTCCTGAGAATTACAAGCTTCCTAAGAATCTTCCCGATACCAAGCTTTACAAACAGTTTGGAAACTCGGTTACCGTCACTGTTATCGAGCGCGTTGCCAAACAGATAAAGAAAGCGCTAGACTCAGGGAACAACGATGTTGTTTCTAGAGCACCAGCCAAAAGAGCAGGTAGAGTGCTACAACCGACTGCTTAAGGCTGTCGGGTCTTTGTCCAAGCTATTTTCTGAGGCGCCAGAACCATATTTGGCTTATAGGGCGGCTGAAAATTTATTTTGTAAGGCTTTTATAGCCGAGAATCTTTCTCGTTCTGATGCCTCAGCTGACGCCTCCAAAGACAGGGTGGGGATTGGTCTCAAGACCTTTCTTAATGGGAATGGTCGTAGTCTGCAAAAAGTGGCAGAATTTAACAACGATTTAAATCTTTTTAGATCACTCGGACCTGAAGACATGGTCAGGAAAGTGGCCGAGTTGCGAAATGAACGCTTGGAGACAACGAAACGCATCTACAATCTTGATAAAATAATATATCACTGTGTCACTCGTACAGTTGGGAAGATGCTCGTGTACGAGACTCCGGCACATCCGATAGATATCGAGACTATAAAAAACGTAGAGGTTTCGCCTAGAGGAAATACCATCACATTTTCAGACTCTCTCGAGGAATATTCCTTCAGTATTTCCAAGAGCACGCTTTCTAAGCGTTTTGTGACTCCAGAAAAGGTGCTTCTTGAGCTTCCGGTGAGGATTGTTTCAGATCCTTTCGAAGAAGTGGAAAAGTTGATCACGGAAGCTGGGCCTATTTTCGCACCAATAAAAGTTCAGCCTCATGTTTTCCTCCCTCTCTATTCTATGAGAGGAGAGAAGCGTGTTCCGGAAAGTAGTGGCTTGAACCAATGGAATGCTCGTGGACGGAAGAGAAATCCTGATGAGGTATATATTCCAATCCCTGCCTGGGTCCACAAAAAATTTTCAAAGTTCTTTCCTGCGACCAACGATGAGGTATTTAATCTGACCTTACCAGATAGAACTGTGTTGAGCGCTAGTATGTGCCAAGAAAACAGGAAGGCTTTGATGAGTAACCCCAACACCGTCCTTGGAAAATGGATTTTGCGCGATGTTATGAATCTCGGAGAAGGGGAGCTCGCTACCTACGAAAAATTGCAAACGATGGGCGTAGACAGTGTGGTCGTTTATAAAGTGGATAGTGAAAATTACGATATAGATTTTGCTCCCGTAGGTTCTTACGAGAAATTTCTAGAGGAAAACAATAAACCTACTGAAGGGGCGGAAGATTATCTGGACGAAGAGGGGGAATAAGAAAGTTTGTACATACTGAGCTTTGCGCTATGCTCAAGGCAACCCACTATGGTTATCTCCAAGACGGTCTTCCAACACTACCTTCAGTGTCCAAAGAATACTTGGCTGAAAATACATAAGCCCGAATTGAAAGAGGAGTTTGTGTTCTCGGAGTTCGACCTGCATCTCATGGAGCAGGGGAATGAAGTAGAGTCGTATGCGCGGTATTTATTTCCCAAAGGGATAGAAGTTTCAAGTGTGGGTGAACATGCAGTCGAAGACACTCTTCGTCTTATGGCTGAGCGCACGCCTGTGCTTTTCCAAGCAACGTTTATAGCTGAAGATTTTATTGTTCGTAACGACATGTTGAAATGGAACCCAGAAACTAGCCTCTGGGATCTCTACGAAGTTAAGGGAACGAACTCCCTAAAGCTTGATCAGAAGGAACGTGATCACGTCACAGATGTTGCCTTCCAGGTTTCGGTGATGCGTCGTGCTCATGTGCCACTAGGGAAGTGCTATCTGGTTCATTTAAATAAAGAATATATACGCGCTGGAGAGTTAGATACAGAAGCATTGTTTACAGTAGATGATGTGACTGATGCTGTTGAAGGGCGTATACCTGAAATAGAGCCAAAAATGGCAGCCGCAATGGAGTATTTAAATCGTGAATCAGAACCATCTGGTGGATGCGACTGTGTATATGCAACGCGCCGTAATCACTGCTCCACTTTTCAGTATTCCAACGCGCACATACCTGAATATTCAGTTCACGATATTTCGCGGATTCATAAAACTAAACTCGAGAATCTGGTTGAACAGAAGATCTATGCGATTGATGATGTCGACCCAGAATTTCACAAGCTCTCTGAAAAACAGACAAGCCAAGTACGTGCACATCAGCTGCAAAAATCAGTTATCGATACTAACGCTATAAAAAATGAACTAAGCGAGTTGAAATTTCCACTGTATTTCTTCGACTATGAGGCATATGCGCCAGCGATACCTGCATTCAATGGGTATGGTCCATATAAGTTCATTCCATTTCAGTTTTCTATACATATTCTGCGTGAACCTGATGGAAAGCTTGAGCATGTAGAGTTTTTACATACAGAATTTTCAGACCCATCTGAAGCTGTTGCTCAAAAGTTACAAGAGGTATATTCCGGCGGGTCGGTAATTGTTTGGCATGAGACATTTGAAAAGACGTTTATAAATGAAAATATTGCAAAACGCTTACCTCATCACGCAGGTTTTTTTAAGGAATTTAACAGCGCAATGTTTGATCTTGAGAAGATCTTTTTAGCTCAGCACTACATTCACCATGGTTTTAGAGGCCGTACTTCTATAAAGAAAGTTTTGCCAGTAATAGCTCCTGAATTCTCATACGCAGATCTTAATATTCATGAAGGTGGCCAAGCATCAAATGAATGGTGGAGGATGGTTGGTCCTACAAGTCTCCCAGAAGAGAGAAAAGAAATTGCTAAAAATTTGAAAGAATACTGCGGCTTAGATACTGAAGCCATGTACGTTATCTGGAAACATTTGATGGAACTTTAAAAGTTTTCCTTCCTATCTAAATACGCTATATTCAACCTATGAAGTATTTGGGTATTGATTATGGAACCAGGCGCATAGGGGTGGCGGTGTCGGATGAGTCGGCGACGCTTGCTTTTCCTTTGGGGGTGGTTGGAAATAGCCCCTCGACTGCGCTCGGGGCACTTAAAGAGGTCTGTGATATCGCGAAGGAGAATGCGGTGGTGCAGGTGGTGATGGGGGAGTCGAAGGATTATAGCGGCGTGGCGAACCCTGTTATGAAAGAAGTTGAGAAATTTAAAGCAGCACTTGAAGCAGAAGGGTTAGATGTGGTGTACGAGCCAGAATATATGAGCAGTATGGCTGCGGCCCGCCAGTTTGCTCCGGAGGAAAAGTCTCGCAAGGCGAACCCAAACCAGGAACTGTTGGACGCATCGGCTGCAGCACTTATCCTCCAAAACTTTTTGGATCGAAACAGAAAACGCGAATTTGAAGTAGAGTAGAAGTACCAAAAGAACTAAAAGTATTTAAAGAAAATGTATGCCAGAAATTTCAATTGATGATTTTAAGAAAGTAGAAATCCGCGTCGGCGAGATTTTGAGTGTCGAGAGAGTTGAAGGAAGCGACAAGCTTTTGAAGTTGAAAGTGAACTTTGGTGCTGAGCTTGGCGAACGCCAAGTGCTTTCAGGCATCGCCGCATATTTCCCAGACGAACAAGTGTTGGTAGGGAAGCGATATCCTTTTGTTACAAACTTGGCCCCACGCAAAATGATGGGCATGGAAAGCCAAGCCATGATTATGGCAACAGGCGGCGGTGATGAACCCCTCCATCTTTTTCCAAGCGACGCGACTCCAGGTTCAATAATTCGTTAGTTCTGCTTCGACTTACGCCACTCCCAGATAACTGGAAGGAACGAAACGATGATGACTACTGCGACGATCGGAACAATATAAAGTTCGAGGTTGGGAATCATGCGGCCCAGGAAGTAGCCCGCAAGGAGGAATATGTCGGCCCAGAGAAAGCCGCCTACGATGTTGTAGATGAGGAACTTTGAATATTTCATTTCGCCCACGCCGGCGATGATTGGTATAAATGTGCGCACTATTGGTATAAAGCGTGCGATGACGATAGCTCGTGCGCCGTGTTTTTCATAAAAGTCTCGCGAGCGTTGAATGTGTTTTTTGTTGAACCAGAAAGAATCTTCTTTCGTAAACAAGCGTGGGCCAATATAGCGGCCAAAAGAATACCCAACACTGTCGCCGATGATTGCGCCGATAGGTACGATAAGAAGCAATATCCATATAGAAAGTGTGCCCTGTGTCGCAAGCAAACCTGCAGTTAAGAGCAGAGAGTCGCCCGGCAAAAAGAATCCAACAAATATGCCCGACTCAGCGAGCACTATAAGAAAGATCCCCACGTAACCGAGGGTTTGAATTATTGCGAGTGGGTCAATGTGTAAGAAACTCATGATGTGTGGCGCTTATGTAATTGATATTTGTATTCATGCCATGTGAGATAGATGAAGGCGATATCAAATATAGTTACACACAGAAGGATAAGTGAGTGGGTGTGGAAAAGTCGGTAACTTTGGTATACGAGAAAGAGGGAAGTGATGCCTATTGAAACTGGGTAGGCCCACAGACGGTTTCTATATAAGTTATATGAAAGAAACATGTTTAGAAGTCCGTGGAAGAGTAGGTATAACCCAACAAAGTTTTTTGTGCTGAGAGAGAGCTGGTTGAGATGGTTGGAAATATATTGAAAGATAAACTCATCTCGGCCCCCAAGAAATTCTTCTTTGGTAAAAAAGACAAACCAGCCACGCAACGTAGGGTGCACACTAGAAAGCAGGTATAAACCCACAGATGTCTCCCACAAGCTGTTTACAGCTTTAAGAAACACTCCTGCCTCAAAGAGCTCGTGCCAAAAACGTTGAGTAAATAGGCGGTGTACCATCTGTGCTCTGTAGTATAGACTACTCGTATCGCCCCTGTAGTTAAACGGATATAACTGCGGACTTCTAAGCCGCTATTCGAGGTTCGATTCCTCGCGGGGGCACAACAAATTTAGATGCTTTATCGGCAGGGAGGATAGTTTGTGCCGTTGGAATAATTCCAAGCCGAATATCCTGGCATTACGCCAGAAGCCGCATCACCCCGGCTCGCGCTGCACCATGTGCTATTTTTTTCTAAATTTACCAAAATCGTATAGGACTGGTACCCTGCTGGCGCGCGGTAGCGGTAGCCATTGCTTCCTGTATTGGTTGGGTCGGCAGGTATTGGGTTTATATACGGTGTTATGTCGGTTGTGCCGGTGTTCATGTTGGCGACAACATAACTTGCGGGGTTGGTAGGGAATCTGTTGTTGTCGTCGTAATACAGGTCAAGAGCTATCTGTATTTGGCGTATGTCAGAAAGTCTTTTTGCATCACGGCTTTTCTCGCGCGCTGCAGTGAGGTTTGCCAAAACAACAGAAGCAAGCACGCCGATAATCGCAATAACCACTAGGAGTTCGATGAGGGTAAAGCCTCGTCGCCAAGATCTCATATTCTTAAAGAAACATATATGTATAGATGAAGCAACGTTGCCTGTACACACCCCAAGGCTGGGTAGGGTAAAGAAAAACCGCGCTTGAGGCGCGGCTTTGTTTACGGTTCCACCCAGGCGGGCAGGGCGATGATGATGAATCCGTGTGGGCCTACGGCTTTGCGGATCTCCCAACCCTTGTTCCACTTAACTCGATGTTCAGCAGGTGCTGGGTACTGAACTGTGGGGATGCTCTCGAGTAGCTTCTTAGCAACATCGAGGCTTGTCTGCGGCTGTGAGTAGTGGAACTCGAACGCAGCGAAGGCGGTCGCGGTGTAGTGCACGCTTCCGCCCGGCTGGCCGTCTCCCATCTCGATCGGCTCACATGCGTAAAAGTACATGGTCCGACTCTCTTTTGCCCCCGTCAGGTGTATGGCGAGAAGTGCAAGATCTGCAGTAGCGTTTCCAACGAGTTCCGACCGCGGCAGTCTGTTGTAGTGCATGAGGCACCTCCTTCTGCCGCCATCCTAACCAGGTACTAAATTTTTGTCCATATACTAGGAGGATGCGTCAGAAAATATTTATTTTTGTAGGGAGCCTTCTTTTACTGGTTGCCTTCGGCGCCACTATCTCCGGCGACTTTTTTGCGCATTACGGGTATGAGGTCCAGAAAGAAAATCCCGCGGCGACTATCTACGCAGAGGTAGAGCCAAGTTACTTCTCACTTATCGTTGAGCCTGACGCTGGGATTACTCCCGTCTTGTCTCGCATAGAGCGCGCAGAGAAATCTATTGACCTGGTGATGTACAAACTCAGCGACACTCAAGTGGTGGAGGCACTCGGTGCCGCAGTGGCACGTGGAGTTTCTGTACGAGTACTTTTAAACGGCGGGTATTACAGTAAAAAAGAATCAGCCAACGATGCAGCCTATGCCGCACTTCAAAAAGTAAACGTGCCCGTACAATGGACGCCAACTAATTTCGCACTGACACATCAAAAGACTTTTGTGTTTGATGGAACAGAAGCGCTTGTAATGACATTTAACTTGCAGTCGAAGTATTACAAAACTGGTCGCGACTTCGCTGTCGCTGTTACCAATCCAAACGATATCGCAGCGATTCAAAAAACATTTAACGCCGATTGGAACGGGGAGTATATTGTTGCACCAAAGGGAGACACACTTTTGTGGAGCCCAGGCTCAGAAGATGAACTTCTACATCTAATTAACTCTGCATCTTCAACACTCGATATATATAACGAAGAGATGGCGGACGCTGACATAACAAAGGCGCTCGTTGCGGCGGCACAGCGCGGCGTTGATGTGCGTCTTAATATGACCTATGCAACAAACTGGAAGGAAGCATTCTTTACACTGCGAGATGCGGGTGTTTCCGTGCGCACATTCCCATCATCATCGAAAATTATCTACATACACGCGAAGATGATTATCGCGGATGGTAAAACCGCATTCGTAGGTTCGGAGAATTTCTCCAATAATTCCCTTAATAAGAATAGGGAACTAGGGCTGATACTCTCAGCTCCGCAGATATTGGAAGGTCTGCAGTCCACCTTCGACACAGACTGGGCAAAATCTCGCCCATTTACGACGATTCAATGATGCGGTATTGTGTGTTCATCGCGCGCTTAGTCCCGACGCCTTGGTCGGGATCCCGACAGAATCGTCGGGACTCAGTTGGTAGCCGCGTCATATATCTGCGCGCTTAGCTCAGTTGGTAGAGCAACTCATTTACACTGAGAAGGTCGGGGGTTCAAGTCCCTCAGCGCGCACACAAATAGACCTTCTAATTAATATATTGGCGCTGCACTATTCTCCAGCAGAGCCCACAAGAAACAAGGTTTTTGTTTATGACACATATCAATTTATTGTTCAGACGGGGTTGGGGTAGCGGCCAAGACGACGGTAGAGAAGGCCATCGTTCTATTAAGATCCCGCGGGGCGGGCACTGGTTCTGGAAGCTTCTCGCATTCTCAGGTCCCGGCTACATGGTGGCCGTGGGGTATATGGACCCGGGCAATTGGGCAACCGACCTGGTCGGCGGCTCGGCTTTTGGCTACTCACTCCTTTCTATTATTTTGCTTTCGAGCCTCTCGGCAATCTTGCTGCAATATCTTGCTGCAAAGCTGGGCATTGTAACGGGCCGCGACTTGGCGGAGATGACAAAGCAGAGCGTTTCTAAACCCGTCGCCCTCTTTTTGTGGGTGATGGCAGAAATAATGATCATCGCCTGTGACTTGGCAGAAATTATCGGCACAGCCGTCGCGCTTTTGCTTCTCTTCCACATCCCAATTGTGTGGGGCGTATGTATTACCGCGCTCGACGTCTTCTTGCTTCTCTACTTGCAGAAGAAGGGGATGCGCATACTCGAGTCGCTCGTCATCTGCCTTATCGCTATCATCGGCGTATGTTTGGGTATTGATGTATTGATGGCAAACCCATCACTCGCCGGCATATTTGCAGGGCTCGTTCCAACTCCTGCAATCTTTGCAAGCACAGACATGCTCTATGTTGCTATCGGCATCATCGGCGCAACAGTTATGCCGCACAACCTCTACCTACACTCATCTCTCTCTCAAACTCGTGCGTACGAAGAGACTGAAGTAGGGAAGAAGGAGGCTATCAAATACAGCGGTATTGATTCTGGCATCGCACTTTCGTTCGCGTTCTTCATTAACGCAGCAATTCTTATTCTTGCGGCTGCGGCATTCCATTCCAACGGTCTCAACGATGTTGCGGATATTGACCAGGCATACTTGCTGCTCTCACCGCTTCTTGGTGCAGGGTTCGCTTCCATATTGTTTGGTGTCGCACTTCTCGCAGCAGGCCAGAACTCTACGCTTACAGGCACAATGGCTGGGCAGATAATTATGGAAGGGTTCTTGAATATCCGCCTTGCTCCATGGCTGCGCCGCATTATTACGCGCGGCCTCGCTATCATCCCGGCACTCCTCTTCGTTATCTATGTTGGCGGTGATGAGGTTACAAAACTCTTGGTGTTCTCGCAGGTGGTGCTCTCTATACAGCTTCCATTCGCGATGATTCCACTCGTGTACTTCACCAGCAACAAAAAATTAATGGGTGTGTTCACAAACTCATGGCCTATCAAGGCGCTCGCTATACTTATCGCAACGGTTATCACTGGTCTTAACGTATGGTTGGTTTGGCAGGTTTTCGTGTAAAGTAAAAATATGAAGGAACCGGTAGTGATATATGAAGACGAGGACATCATTGTTGTCGACAAACCGTCGGGGATGATTGTGTACCCAGATGGTATCCACGACTACCCGGCTCTGGACGCATGGCTTGTCACGAAATACGGGGAAGGGAACTTCCACTTCGTGCACCGCCTCGACAGAGAAACATCGGGCGTACTTCTCCTTGCCCGCACACCTGAGGTGTATGAGTTCTTGAAAGAACAATTCCAAGAGAGAGAAGTGCGAAAGGTGTATCGCGCCTTTGTGCACGGCAATATCCGCGACGACCGTGGCATCATAGACAAGCCGATAGGGAACTCACGTGGCGGCAAAGGGCCACGCTCTGTAAAAAGCCCTCACGGAACTCTGCGCGATGCGCTTACGGCATACCGTGTTATCAAGCGAAGTAAGGATGCGACCTACGTTGAGGTGTTTCCTAAGACGGGCCGTACACACCAGATCCGCGTGCATTTCTCTTCTATCCAGCGCCCTGTTATCTGCGACCAGCTCTATGGCCCAGACCGCCCTGATGTTCTTGGTCTTGGTCGCCTCGCCTTGCACGCGTATACCCTTACAATCCAGCACCCAAATGGTAAAGAAATGACCTTTGCCTCACCACTTCCGGAAGAATTCGTTACAGCAGAAGGAAAATTGCGCGAGTAGAAACAATGTGTTAAAGTCTCCAGACATGAAATCGGCAGTCAAAGTAAGCCCAGTCAATATGAAACAGCGCGCAGCGCTCGGTATTCGTTCTGGCGATACAGTCCGTGTTTGGCAAAACATCGTCGAACTCAAAAAGGGTAAGGCAGCCAACAAAAAAGAGGTAACGACGAAGAACGTTCGTCGCCAGGCTTTTGAAGGTATCGTTATCGCAGTGAAGCACGGCAATGAAACAGGCGGTACTTTTACCGTTCGTAAGGTTGCTTCAGGCGTGGGTGTTGAAAGAATCTTCCCAATCTACGCTCCAATGATTGATGAAATTGAAGTGCTCCGCCGCGCACGTACTCGCCGCGCGAAGCTCTACTTCATCCGCCGCAAGGCAACATCTGAGATTAAGCGTGCAATGCGTAAGCAGATCCGCTTCACTCCAAAGGGCACCACTGAAGACGAGGCTCCAGTAGAAGCAGAAGAGCCAGTCGTTGACTCAACTCCAGAAGAAGTCGCAGCAGAATAAGCTGCGCTTTTTCTTTTGCTAAAAGGGCAATGTTTCGCTATAGTGCACGGGTACGCCTGATGCCCAGGTGGCGAAATTGGTAGACGCACTACCTTGAGGTGGTAGCTCCCGCAAGGGATTGGAGGTTCGAGTCCTCTCTTGGGCACAACGTTTTTTGGTCGCGCTATAATCACAACGTATGCAAACGCTTAAGTTTTTCATTGCGCCAATTACTGTTTCTGTAATAGCCCTCGCGATTGTTGGGTGGTGGGGTGGCCTCGGTGCATTTTTATTGGCAACAATGCTCGCAGTTCTTGAAGTTACCCTTTCGTTCGACAACGCAGTAGTTAATGCCAAAGTTCTCAAAGAGATGTCTGCTGTATGGCAGCGCCGCTTTTTGACCTGGGGTATTTTGCTTTCAGTAGTAGGCACGCGCCTTATACTCCCAATAATTATTGTGAGCATCGTGGCGTTTATGTCTCCGTTTGCCATCACGATGTTGGCATTTACTGACCCAGCAGAATACACACGCCTCTTGCTTGGCGCCGATGGATCAATCAAAGCATTCGGCGGAGCCTTCTTGCTTATGGTTGCCCTTAAGTTTTTCGTAGACGCTGGAAAAACAGTTCACTGGATAGCGGCTATAGAAAAGCGCATAGCGAAGTGGGGGAATATAGAAGCTATAGAAGCGGCACTTGTAATGCTTGTACTCGTTGTGCTGTCTTTCTTCTCTCACGACTCAGCAGCGACTATCTTGCGCAGCGGTATCGTCGGTATCGTACTCTTTACAGTAACGGAAGGAGTCGCTAACGGACTTAATATTGAATCAAAGCATGTCGTCCGTTCGGGCGGAGTGCTCTTCTTGTACTTGAACTTGTTGGATACAGCCTTTTCTCTCGACGGCGTTATCGGAGCCTTCGCACTTACAACCTCGCTTCCTATCATCGTCGTAGGTCTTGGTATCGGCGCATACTTCGTACGTTCTCTTACGGTATATCTTGTCCGCGCAAAGACACTCGATACGCTTATCTACTTGGAGCACGGTGCGCACTGGGCAATCCTCGGGTTGGCAGGGGCAATGTTCGCTGGTCTTGTTGTCCATGTCCCTGAAATCTTTACCGCCTCTATCGGCATTGCCTTTATCCTTCTCTCGTACTACTCATCGCGCCGCGAAATTAAGGCACACTAAAGCCAATGCTGAAATTTTTTATCGGCCCTGTCCTGGTAACAACCATTGCGCTAGGTGCTGCGTATTATTGGGGAGGTTTGGCAACATTTGGCCTCGTGGTGTTCCTCGCCGTTCTTGAGATATCTCTGTCGTTCGACAATGCTGTCGTAAACGCAAAGGCGTTGGTGCGAATGGAAACAAAATGGCGTCGCCGCTTTTTGACCTGGGGTATGTTTGCGGCGGTATTCGGCGCACGTCTTGTGTTCCCGGTGTTATTTGTATCGTTTGCGCTTGATCTTGCCCCGCTCAAGGTTATCTTCCTGTCGTTTATGAACCCGGCAGAATACTCTCATTTGGTTGAATCTGCAGCACCCGTCATCCAAGCGTTAGGCGGCTCATTCCTGGGCATGGTCGCGCTTAAATATTTCTTTGACGAAGCAAAACGAGTCCACTGGATACACATTGTTGAGAAGCGTTTGGCGAGCTGGGGTAGGGTACAGGCTATCGAAGTTGGCATCATCCTTTCAATCTTGCTTGTGTGTACATGGATAGTTCCAGAACATGGAGCTGAAATTCTAGGCGCCGGAGCGATAGGTATTGTGCTCTTTATCCTGATGGAAGGCATGGTGGATCTTTTGGGCGCATCTGCGGCGCGAGGCGCTAAACAAGGCTTCGTGTTGTTTATGTACCTAAACTTAATCGATGCAGCATTCTCCTTCGACGGTGTTATCGGCGCCTTTACTCTTACCACTGACATCTTGGCCATCGTTGTGGGTCTTGGTATCGGTGCATACTTCGTGAGAACTTTCACCCTCGTTCTTGTAGAGCGCAAAACATTGACCTCGCTCGTCTATTTGGAGCACGGTGCGTACTGGGCTATTGCTGCACTTTCGATTTGTATGTTCACGACGCTGTTTTACAACGTCCCAGAGGCTATTGCAGGTACTGTCAGTGCAGTGTTTATCGGCGCGTCGTATCTTTCCTCACTTCGCCACAACAAAGCAAACAGACATCATCTGACTAGCTCCGAAGCCTAGTTTGATATATAAAGAGGGAGTTCGCATATATGGGGCGCAGACATGGTGCCTATGGTGTAACGGTTAACACTCGAGTTTGTGGAACTCGCAATCTGGGTTCGATTCCCAGTAGGCACCCCAAGAGTTATGAAAAAGAAATCGCATACAACCTCGTGGGGCGGGGTAGCTGACTGGTATAGCTCGTACTTGGAAACAACCGAGGATTCATATCAGAAGCAGGTAATTCTGCCCAACCTTCTTCGTGTTCTGGGCCTCAAGCCGGGAATGAAGATTATTGATATTGCCTGCGGGCAGGGGTTTTTCTCGCGTGAATTTGCGGCCGCGGGTGCCGAGGTTGTCGCGAGCGACATCGCCCAACCTCTTATTGCGCAGGCCAAAAAACTTTCAGGTAAGGCGGTGCAATACTATGTTGCACCGGCAGACAATTTAAATTTCACAAAGAGCGAGGTCTTTGATGCGGCAACTATTGTTCTCGCAATCCAGAATATTAAAAACATCGACGGCACTTTTAAAGAAGCGCGTCGTGTACTTAAACCAGGAGGGAAGTTGGTGATGGTGTTAATGCATCCAGCCTTTCGTATTCCAGGGCATTCGAGCTGGGGTTTTGACGAAGAAGCCCAGGAACAGTACCGTCGAATAGATTCGTATCTGTCCGCGCACACAGCTGAGCTTCTCGTACACCCAGGTAAAAAGGAAAGTCCAAAAACGACTTCGTACCATCGCTCACTCCAAGATTTTTCAAAGGCACTGTTCAAAGCAGGCTTTTCTATCACACGTCTTGAAGAGTGGATTTCGCACAAACAAAGCCAGAGTGGTCCGCGCCAGAAAACAGAAGATACTGCTCGCAAAGAAATCCCAATGTTCCTGATGTTAGAATGCAAGAGTAACTAGTATGGCAAAGAAACCAAAAGAAAAACTAGAAGAATTCGCCTTTATGGTGACGCGCTCAGTAGGCTCTATTGGGTCTATTATTGTGCACAGCGTCCTTTTTTTGTCGGCATTTACATCCGTATGGTTAGGGCTTGTTCCGTTCGAGAGTATGCTGCTGTTCCTTACAACCATCGTGTCACTTGAGGCAATCTACCTTTCTATTTTTATTCAGATGACCATCAACTATCAGGCAGAGGACATTGATGAGATTCAGGAAGACATCGACGAAATCCAAGAGGACGTGGATGAAATTCAAGAAGACGTTGATGAGATCCAAGAGGACGTCGACGAAATCCAGGAAGATGTCGAGGAAATGACAGAGGAAGAAAAGGAAGGTAAGCAAGACAAAACGCTCGAAGAAATTCAAAAAGACCTACACAAACTTATCGGTGATATTGGTAAGCTACAAAAATAATATATGAAAGGATTTAGAAATTTTATCTTACGAGGAAATGTCGTCGACCTAGCGGTGGGCGTTATGGTTGGCGCTGCCTTCAGCTCGGTTGTTAACTCGCTTGTGAAGGATCTTTTCACCCCACTTATATCCGCGCTTGTACGCCAGCCGGATTTCTCTAAATTTGCTTTTACCTTCCGTGGAGTTGAATTTCCGTACGGAGATTTCCTCAACTCATTGGTCTCATTCCTTATTATAGCGGTAACGATTTATTTCTTTGTCGTGCTGCCAGTAAACAAGCTCACCACTCATTGGAAAGGCTCTCCGGAGGCTCCAAAAAAGACAAACGAAGAGAAGCTTCTTGAAGAAATCCGCGATCTGCTCAAAACGAAGTAATGATATAATTCGGGAATGTCTGAAGAAAAAGGTTTCAAATTGTCTGCACCAGTAGCAATACTCCTTGCAGGTATTATCATTGCAGCAGCCGTAGTTTTTACTAGCAAGCCTGCAGCTCCAGCTGAGGGTGCTGGACTTACGCCCCCTACAGTTTCTGTTAAAGATATCCGTCCACCAACAGCAGGGGACCATATCATGGGCTCACCAAGCGCACCTATCGTACTTATCGAATATTCTGACTTCCAGTGTCCATTCTGCGAAGTAATTTACCCAACACTCAAGAAAATTGTTGATGAGTCTAACGGACAGATTTCATTGGTGTACCGCCAGTTCCCACTAACTACACTCCACCCACAAGCGTTGCCTGCAGCGCATGCGTCAGAATGTATTGCCGCACAGTTGGGCAATGATGGCTTCTGGAAATACGCTGACACTGTGTTTAAGAACCAAGCACAGCTCTCTACTTCATACTCAGCACAACTTGCACAGCAGCTTGGTGCTGACATGACGAAATACAACCAGTGCATTGCAAACTCTACCTATCAGAAAAATATCGACGCAGACTCACAAGAGGTGCAGGCGATAGGCGGTTCAGGCACGCCATACGTAGTTGTGCTCAATACAAAGACTGGCAAGGCAGCCGTTATTCCGGGAGCTCTCCCATACGCCCAGGCAATGCAGGTAATAAAGAGCGTTCAGTAGCGTCACCATCAGTGAAGTTTCTATTAATTATTATTTTTTAACAAAATATATGGAAGGTATGCCGTTTGAAGGTCCTACAGGAGAAAAATTGCGCAAAGCGCTATTTGCGACTGTGGTTGTACTTGCAGCATTTTTAGCAATTCAGGTAATCGCAGGTCTTATGAACTTGCGCTACATTGGCGCAGGCGTTCCTGCAGCTAACACTATTACGGTGACAGGCCATGGTGAATCTATGGGTGTTCCAGACATCGCAATGTTTTCATTCTCAGTCGTTTCTGAGAAGTCGACCGTTGAGGCCGCACAAGCTGATGCAACTGCAAAGGCAAACGCTACAACTGCGTACTTGAAGGGTGCGGGTATCGATGAGAAAGATATTCAGACAAGCAACTACTCTATCAACCCACAGTACGACTACATCCAAACTGCATGTACTGGAGGTATTTGCCCAGGTGGCAGACAAGTGTTGCGTGGATATGAAGTGCGCCAGACTACAACTATCAAGGTTCGTGATACTGCAAAAGCAGGCGACCTCTTGGCAGGCGTAGGTAGCAAGGGTGCTACTGAAGTAAGTGGTCTTAATTTTACCTTCGATGACCCTGAAGCAATCCAGGATGAAGCACGCAACGAAGCTATTGCTGATGCAAAGGAAAAAGCAGAAACACTCGCAAAGCAACTCGGAGTTTCTATTGTTCGCGTAACTTCTTTCAGTGAAAACGGAAGCGGCTACCCACGCCCAATGATGTATAGCTCGATGGATGCGTATGGAAAGGCTGGGGCAGTGGCCCAGGTCGCTCCTGAGATTTCAGTTGGTCAGAACCAGGTCACCAACGACGTCTCTGTTACGTACGAGATTCGCTAAATAAGTAAAAGAAAAACCGCCTCGGAGAAATCCGGGGCGGTTTTGTATTGTGCGGCGGGTTCAGTTGGGGAAGACCCCGCCGAGAATGATCATGGTGATGAACAGAGCGAAGCCAAGCAATATCTGGCCCCGAGAAGCACGCGACGGATCTTCGATGCTATCCATTTCTGCCTCCTGGTTGATGAGGACTATCGCCGGGCCACTAGTGCAGTGAGCGGACGATCAGGTTGGTGAGCGCCAGGCTTACGAACCAAGGCACCAAGCCGAAGATCATCAGGAACAGGACCTTGGTCCGGTTGGCGAGGTTGCGGTTGATGCCACGAATCGCCAGCATGAACCCCGACACAATGAAGGGCCAGTAGCTGACTGCCAGCATCGACAAGAGGGCTGCGTCAGCTGAGTACCAGCCTGGCGCCGTCGCTATCCCACTGATAGCGAAGGAAAAGGCGGCAATGAAGTAGTAGGTGATCCGGTTCTCAGGATCGTCGCATTCTTCATAGTCCATGACAATCTCCATCGTTTGCCCCTTTTCACCTGGGGGCGTTCAAAATTTGAGGGTTGTGAGCCCTTAAGCAACTGAATATATTATACCATCAAATGTAAGTCATAGTCAATGTTGGCTTCAAAAACCATTATTGACAAGGTCTATTTAGAGGAGTATTATAGGTACATAACAAGCCCCGGGAGGGGTTTTAAAATTGGCAAAAAATTCTTATGTTTAACTACTTTAAAGACGTTCGTGCAGAAATGAGACATGTGTCGTGGCCAACGCGCCGCCAGGCTGTTATCTACACTTTTGTGGTTGTTGCTGTGTCGCTCGCAACCGCTGTCTATCTCGGCTTGCTCGACTACGTTTTCTCATCGGTCATTAAGCAAATCATCTAATTATGGCAAAACAAGACGACAGCATCGGACGCGCCTGGTACGCGATCCACACCTACGCAGGATACGAGAACGCAGTTGCTCGTAACTTGAAGCAGCGTATTGAATCACTCGGACTCACCGACAAAATTTTCAACGTGGTTGTTCCAACAGAACGCACTGTAAAGATCAAAGGTGGTCGCCGTGTTGAGGAAGAAGAAAAAGTATATCCAGGCTATGTGCTCGTGGATATGATCGTAGACGACCAGTCATGGTACGTCGTACGTAACACTCCTCGCGTAACCGGCTTCGTCGGTTCAGGCGTTAACCCAGTGCCTCTCAAGCAGTCAGAAGTCGACATGCTCCTTGGCCGCATGCAGGAGAAGGAAGGCTCAGTCAAACACTCAATCGACGTCTCTGTTGGCGACTCAGTTGTCATCGTTGACGGCCCATTCAAAGAGTTGGACGGCAAGGTTGGAGAGGTTGATGAAAGCCGCGGCAAGGTAAAAGTGTTGGTGTCGATGTTCGGCCGCGAAACTCCGGTTGAGCTCGATTTCTTGCAGATTAAGCGTATTTAAAGTACTATCGGCAAATCCTATATGGCAAAGAAAGTAACTAAGAAGATCAAAATTATCGCACCAGCAGGGAAGGCAACCCCAGCGCCTCCTTTGGGTACCACCCTTGGCCCTGCAGGTATCAACATCGGTGAATTCGTAAAGAAGTTCAACGATGCGACCCGCGAAATGGTTGGCGACACAATCCCTTGTGTTATCACTATTTACGAAGACCGCTCATACGACTTTGAACTCAAGACCCCTCTTGCATCAGGCCTTATTTTGAAGATGCTCAAGGCAGAAAAAGGTTCAGGTAAGCCAAACACAAGCAAGATCGGAACTATCACAAAAGACCAGCTCCGCGCTATCGCTGAACAGAAGCTTCCAGACTTGAATGCAACTGACGTAGAGGCTGCAATGAAGATCATCGCTGGCACTGCACGAAGCATGGGCGTTGATGTAAAATAAACTCATGATCTAAGTTCGCTCCACAACAAGGCGCCATCTCACTCGAGGTGGCGTTTTGTTTTCCGACGTTTCAGTCGGAACCCCTTCGGGGTTTATTCTCTCACTCACTAACTTATGGATTACATCCACATCAACAACTTAAAGATTCGCGGCAAGCACGGAGTATACGAAGAGGAGCGTAAGGTAGAACAGGAGTTTGAACTGCATCTAAAGCTCGGGGTAGGAGACACATCCAAGGCTGCAGAAAGCTGTGATCTTGCCGACGCTGTCGACTACGGCCCCATCAAACAAGAAATAGAAAAGATTATTACAGGAAAAAGCTATTTCTTGATCGAGAGTCTTGCTGAACTTATCTCTAAAAAAGTTATGGAAGATACTCGCATTCAGACCCTTGAACTCACAATCAATAAGCCAGAAGTCTGGGCCAACTGCGTGCCAGGGCTAACCATCTTCAGACAGAGAAACTAACGCTCAAGCGTAACCCAGGTGTATTTCAACCCTTCGTGTTCATGCTGTTCGCGTGAAATTTCTTTTGTGAACTCTGATTCGTATCCAGGGAAGAATGTGTCGGCTTCTTTTGTGTCGTCGATGAGTGTGAGGTAGAGGCGGTCAACAAAGGGAAGGGCTTGAGCATATAGATCTGCTCCACCACCTATATGGATTTCTTCTTGGTCGAGTTCGCGAGCTTTTGCGAGAGCCTCTTCAAGAGAATGGAATACAAGAACTCCTTCATAGCTCCAGTTTGTGTCACGAGTGATAACGATATTGGTACGGCCGGGAAGTGGCTTGCCGAGAATGGCAACAATAGACTCAAAGGTCTTGCGGCCCATAACGACAGGGTGGCCTAGTGTGAGCGCCTTAAAGCGCTTCAGGTCCTCTGGGATATGCCATAGAAGCTTACCGCCTAGGCCTAGCTCACGGTTCTTGCCAACTGCTACAACAATAGAAATATAGGGTTTTTGCATACGTTAGAGCGACTATATCACACCCTAAAATCAGGGGTGGAAATGTGGATATTCTGTGGATTAGGGCGATAGTGGGCTACACGTTAAACTATGCCCATGCATAGCTATGAGGTAGAAGTGAAGTCCCTTTTGGGAAGCGAGGAGAATGCTGAAATGCTGCGTAAAAAAATGCAGGAAATAGATCCAGCGTCTCATATGACATCAAAAAATAAACAGCTTAACCACTATTTTATTGGTGGGAGTATGGATGCGCTTGTAAAAGCGTCGGAAGGAGTTGTATCTCCAGAAGCGCACACAAAGTTAGCAGATTTGTTAACTCAAGTTACAAACGTTTCTGTTCGCACCCGCAACAAAGATGGCCAAGTGCTTCTTGTTGCAAAAGTTTCTGTAGGCGACGACACAAGTTCAAACGGTGTAAGCCGCATTGAGTTTGAAGAAACTGTAGATATTACACTCGAACAGCTCGACCGTGTCTTGCTCGGTGCCGGCTTCCGTTACCAAGCAAAGTGGTCTCGTGAAAGGGAAGAGTATTCATGTCGCGGGCTTAACGTATGCCTGGATAAAAATGCAGGATACGGCTGGCTCGCGGAGTTTGAGAAAGTTGTGTCAGATGAAGCGGAGCTGCCTGCAGCTCGTGCGGACATTGATGCGGTTATGCAGGAGTGTGGCGTTGCAGAATTACCCCAGGATCGTCTCGAGCGAATGTTCTCGTTTTACAACGAGCATTGGCCCGAATATTATGGGACAGACAAAATATTTACCATTCAATAATTTTCTTTATGTTTCTTTCAGACGTCGATATCATAAAAGCAGTAAAGGCAGGGGAGATCGTTCTCAAACCATTCGATGAATCTCGCCTCCAGCCAGCAAGCTACGACATTTTGCTCGGTAATACATTTTTTATTACTGAGTCGCACTCTTCGAGCTTTATTGACCCAGTCAAAAAGATCTACCCAAAGATGCGAGAGATTAAGATCAAGGACAATGAAGAGTATGTACTTCACCCAGGCGTAAGCATTCTCGGGTACTCAAAAGATTTCTTCGGTTCAGACTCTCACTTGATTGAAGTAAACGGCAAGAGCTCACTCGCTCGCATTGGTCTTTTGGTCCACAACTCTGCGGCGCTTATTAACCCAGGCCATTTCCTCAATGTGGCGCTTGAGCTCTGCAACTTAAACAATGTGCCGATTGTGCTCCACCCGAATATGCCTGTTGCACAGCTGACGTTCTCTCCACTCTCAACGCCACCAAGACAGAATTATAAAGAGGTAGGACGATATTCTAAGGATAACTTTAAGGGATACGTCGAAGCCAAGAAGAAGGTCGCAGCTAAAAAGAAAAAATAATATGGAAAAGCATCCTGAATACCAGTATCTCGATTTGATGAAGGAAATCCTCGAAAAAGGGGAAGAGCAAGTTGACGCTGGGGTGGGTGCCCATACGTTTAGTTTATTTGGCCGACAGATGCGATACGACCTTTCACAAGGTCTGCCTCTGCTTACAACAAAGCGTGTCTACTGGAAAGGCGTGTTGCACGAGCTCTACTGGTTCCTTTCCGGACAGTCGAACATTAAATATCTCGTCGACAATGATGTGCATATTTGGGACGACTATCCATACCGCTACTACACCGAGAAGATGAAAAAGGGAGAAGTCCCAGAACTTACCAAAGAAGCGTTTATCGAGAATATAAAAAACGACGCTGTGTTTGCAGAAGCACACGGCAACCTGCCACACATTTATGGCGAACTATGGCGCCGTTGGCCAGCCTCTGACGGCCGCACGGTAGACCAGTTGGGCTGGGTGGTGGAGGAGCTTCGCAAAGACCCAGATGCGCACAACACGCTTGTGTCTTCGTGGAACCCGCAATACCTCTATGCGATGGCAGCACCAGGTGCAGCTGCAAAATATCCTATCTGCCACAATATGTATCAGTTGAATATTAAGCACGGCAAGGTGTGTCTACAGCTCTACCAGCGCAGTGCGGATATTTTCTTGGGCGTGCCGTTTAACATTGCGAGCTATGCATTGTTGGCGATGATTATTGCGAAGATTCTTGGACGCGAGCCGGGTGAGTTTATCCATACCTTTGGCGACGTACACATCTACGGCAACCATAAAGAACAGGCGATGGAGCAGCTTACACGTACACCGCACCCATTTCCAAAGATTACGTTTACACAGGACTTCAAGACCTTGGAAGAATTCCGTCCGGAGTTTGTAAAACTTGAAGATTACAACCCAGAAGCAACAATCAAGGCAGACCTTACAGTGATTGGCGGATACAACGAAAAACTTCACGGCAAGAAAGATCAGGCATAAACACTATGGAGTTCAACGAGTACCAACAACTAGCGTCCCGAACATCAATCCTTGCGCAGGATGATACTCAATATAAATTGATGCTGCTCAGCATGGGTCTTGCGGGAGAATCAGGGGAGGTTATAGATAAGCTTAAAAAGTTGGTGAACAACGAGAAGTGCGTCATCACTGAAGAAAAACGCACAGCGCTCGTTTCTGAGCTTGGTGATGTACTTTGGTATCTTTCAGAGCTTGCGGTAACTCTCGGCAGTTCGCTTGAAGATGTTGCTAAGAGAAATGTAAAGAAATTAGAGGAGCGGGCGGCGAGAGGTACTGTGGTAGTTGGTGAGGGCGATAACAGATAATTTTTTATTTATGGATTCATACGACCACATTAAAAAACAAGACAAAGAAGTATTTGCAGCCCTTGAAGGGGAGGAGACGCGAGAGCGTGAAGGGTTGGAACTGATCCCTTCTGAAAACTACGTTTCAAAAGCGGTACGCGAAGCGCAAGGTTCTATATTTACCAACAAATACTCAGAGGGGTATCCGGGCAAACGCTACTACGGCGGCCAGCCATTTACTGACCAAGTAGAGGCTCTTGCTATCGAGCGTGCAAAGAAATTGTTCGGCGCGAAATATGCAAACGTGCAACCACACTCAGGTGCGTCTGCAAACATTGGTATGTACTTCGCCTTGCTCCAGCCGGGCGACACAGTGCTTGGCATGGATCTCTCGCATGGCGGACACCTTACGCACGGACACCCAGTTACCTACATCACAAAATTCTTCAACTTCGTTCGTTACAAAATGAAGAACACGGAGACTGGTGAAATTGATTACGAAGATATGCGCCGTGTCGCGCTTGAGACAAAGCCAAAGATTGTTCTTGGCGGCTACTCTGCATACTCTCGCGAACTTGATTACCAAAAGATGGCAGACATTGCCAAAGAAGTTGGTGCCTATGCAGTAATGGATGCAGCACACATTGCGGGGCTTATTGCGGGTGGGGTAGTAAAGAACCCATTCGACTACGGTTTTGATGTTATTACCTCAACGACACACAAAACACTTCGTGGCCCACGCGGGGGGTTGATTCTTATTCGCGACAGCGAAGAAATCGCTAAGAAAGTAGATAAGGCAATCTTTCCAGGCTTGCAGGGTGGCCCACTCATGCACGTGATTGCGGCAAAGGCGGTGGCCTTTGGTGAAGCACTCGACCCATCATTTAAAACGTATGCAGCGCAGGTTCTTAAAAATGCGAAAGCAATGGAAGAAGTCTTCCGTGCAAAAAATGTTCGCATGCTTGGTGGGGGCACTGACAACCACCTTATCTTGGCCGATGTATTCGGCTCAATGGGTATCCCAGGTAAGGAAGCGGAAGAAGTGCTCGACCGTGTTGGTATTACGCTTAACAAAAACGTTATTGCAGATGATCCTCGCAGTCCAATGGATCCGTCTGGTATTCGTTTTGGCACGCCAGCTATCACTACGCGCGGTCTTGGTGAGAAAGAATGCGCGCGCGTTGCAGAACTTATGATTGAAGCGCTTGAAAACCGTGCGGACCAGGGCAAACTTGACGCAGTACATAACGAAATCAAGACAATCTGTGCGGCATTTCCTATCCCGGATTCCTTCGTATAATAGGGGAGTGAAACAACACCTCGTCCAATTTTGGAATAGATACGAACGACCGCTCTCGGCACTGACGCTTATCTGCGGTTTTACCTTCGACCTACTTCTGGCAAAGCGCCCAGACAGCATTGCTGACAACGTACTGCTTCTGTTCTATTTGGTTCTAGCGGGAACGTTGATCATTCTGATCAACCGACGTTCAGACAGAGACATACAAAACGAGGAGACAGTACAGCCTTTAGTGCTTCTGCTCGTGCTGCAGTTTTGTTTCGGAGGTCTGGCAAGTAACCTACTTATCCTCTATGGGAAAAGCGGGTCGTTGGGAAGTAGCCTTATCTTTATTGGACTCTTGATTGGGTTGCTTGTTGGGAACGAGATGCTCAAAACTCGCTACCAGCAATTGCGCTTCAATATTGCGGTCTACTACTTCTTACTGCTGACTTACGTGGTTATTGCAACGCCGACGTTTATCCTCCACTCTGTGGGCACGGTATCGTTTCTTATAAGCGGAGTGTTGAGTTTGGCTATAATGGCTGGCTTTATCTCTTTGCTGCGCATATTTGCACTCCGCAATAATAGAAGTAAGCAGTTGTGGGACATGCGGATAATGGTGGCAAGTATCTTTCTTGTTTTCAACGGACTGTATTTTGCAAACATCATTCCACCTGTACCTCTCTCGCTTAAGAGCGCAGGTATCTACCACTCAGTAACGGCGCTTGATACGCCGAGCGATGGTGCCATCTACTCCGCAACATATGAACCAAAACATTGGTATGAATTTTGGCGCGACACAGGCGACGACTTCAACATAACAGCAGGGGACCCTGCGTATTGCTTCAGTGCAGTGTTTGCTCCAGGCGAGCTGAAAACACCTATCAGCCACCGTTGGGAATATTTCTACCCAGTAACAGAGAAGTGGATTGGTGTAAGCCTTGTGCAGTTCCCAATAAACGGGGGACGTGAGGAAGGGTATCGTGGCTATTCAAAAAAGCAGGTACTTACTGATGGTGAGTGGCGCTGTACGGTTGAAACATCCTCAGGACAGGTCATTGGCCGCATTACATTTACGGTAAAAACCTCAAGCAGCACACCGGCGCTTTCAAGTGCTAAACTCTAACTTTATGGTCCGCACGTCTATTGAAAAGGCAATACAGGCTGCTTTAGCAGAACTTGGTGCAGAAGATGTCTCTTTTGTCGTTGAGCGCCCATCTGATATGTCGCACGGCGACTACGCTACTAACGCCGCACTTGTCGCTGCAAAATCACTCAAAGCAAACCCACGAGAGATTGCTCAGTCTCTTACAGAAAAACTTCCCACTATAGAGGGAGTAAAAAATATTGAAGTTGCAGGCGCGGGCTTTATAAACTTTTCTCTTTCTCCAGAAGTACTAACTGACATTGTAGGTGAGGCAACAGAAGAGGGGTGGGGGAAGAACTCGCTCTACTTAGGCCAACATGTGTTGGTTGAATACACTGACCCGAACCCATTTAAAGAATTTCACATCGGGCACTTGATGAGTAACGCTATAGGCGAAAGCATTGCGCGGCTCTTTGAAGCAGGAGGGGCTGATGTTAAACGTGCGAACTATCAGGGTGATGTTGGTGTGCATGTGGCTAAAGCTATTTGGGCTAAGCGACAGAAGCCGGAGATGTCGTGGGGCGAGGCGTATGTGTATGGCTCCGCAGAGTACGAAACCAACAAAGAAGAGATAGATGAACTGAATAAAACTATTTACGAAAAGAGCGATGTAGAGGTAAATAAACTTTACGAACAAGGTAGGAATCAATCCTTGGATCACTTTGAAGGAATTTACAAAACTCTTGGAACGAAATTTGATTACTACTTCTTTGAAAGTGAGACGGGCGTACTTGGACTCGATCTGGTAGATAAGCATCCAGAAGTGTTTGAAAGAAGCGATGGCGCAACTATATTCCGTGGTGAGAATGTTGGCCTCCATACCCGCGTGTTCATCAACAGCAAAGGACTTCCAACCTACGAAGCAAAAGAACTCGGCCTTGTTGTGGCCAAAAAGAAACAAGGACAATTCGACCTTTCGCTTACGGTAACTGCTAATGAAACGAGAGACTTTTTCCGAGTTGTTCGTGCGGCTGCAGAAAAGATCTTCCCAGATTTGGAAGATAAGATGCTCACTCGTTTCCACGGCTTCTTGAAACTCACGACAGGTAAGATGTCGTCACGTTTGGGCAATGTCATAACAGGGGAATCTCTTATTAGAGATTTAACTGAAGAAGCGCGAGGTAGGGAAGATGTTGCTGTGGGGGCGATTAAGTTTATGGTTCTGCGCCAAAACACAGGCAAAGATATTATTTTTGATCCAGAGAAATCTCTTTCACTTGAGGGCGACTCTGGCCCGTATGTGCAATACGCACTTGTTCGCACACGTTCTCTTTTACGTGAGGCGAAGAAGGCCGTCATCGCCGACCGAGTTAATTCTGAAGCTGTGCGCCAGCCGGGGGGCGCTTCAGAATTAACTCGCTCAGCTCTCACTAGGTTGCTGGTGCATTTCCCTGATGTTGTTGCGCGCGCTTCGATGGAACTAGAGCCACATCACGTTGCTACGTATCTGACAGAGCTCGCTTCGAGCTTTAATAGTTGGTATGCGAGTGAACGTTTGATCGTTGATGGGGAGGTTTCTTCTGATGCGTTGGCGCTTGTGCGTGCGGTTGAACATACGCTCGACCGAGGCCTCAATATCCTAGGAATTCCAGCGCCGCAGGAAATGTAAGCAAAATAAGGCCCAAAGTGGTATATTTTTTGATATGGCAGATAAGAGCGAGACAGTACTAAGAGAGGAGCAAATCCTTGAGTTTTGGCGGGAAGATAAGACATTTGAAAAGTCGGTTGAAAAGCCAGCCGCTAAGGGCGACTTTGTTTTTTATGACGGCCCACCGTTTGCAACAGGTCTTCCGCACTCAGGCTCCCTCCTCTCTTCAATAATCAAAGATGTTATTCCGCGTTACAAAACAATGCGCGGCTACCGTGTGCCACGTGTGTGGGGTTGGGATACTCACGGGCTTCCTATTGAATCTTTGGTTGAAAAGACACTTGGTCTTAAAACAAAAAAAGATATTCTCGCTATCGGTATCGAGAAGTTTAATGAAACTGCGCGTTCGTTGGTGTTGGAGTATGTGCACGAATGGAAACGATACATCGAACGAGTAGGGCGTTGGGTTGATTTTGATAACTCGTACAAGACGATGGACAACTCGTATATCGAATCCATCTGGTGGGCTCTTAAGCGTCTACACGGAAAAAATTTAATGTACGAGGGCAAGAAGGTGCTTATGTACTGCCCGCACTGCGAGACTCCTCTGGCGAAAGCAGAGATCGCAATGGACAACACGTACAAGGATATTACTGAGACTGCAGTCACTGCACGTTTCAAAGTAAAAAACCCACAGAAATATAAGTTGCCAGAGAACACATACCTGTTGGCATGGACCACAACTCCATGGACTCTTCCTGGCAACGTTGGTTTGGCTGTTGGTCCAGAAATGCGCTACGCAGTAGTGCAGGATGGAAGCGCACACTATATAGAGCAAGAAGACGGTGGAGACATAAAGGGAAGCGACCTTGCTGGCATAGAGTACGAGCCGCTCTTTGATGTGCCCGTACTTAAATCTCCACGTTCGTACAAAGTATGGTCGGCGGGGTTTGTTACGGCAGGGGAAGGCACGGGCATCGTACATACAGCCGTAATGTACGGCGAAGACGACTTCGCACTTGGTATGAAGGAGAAACTGCCAATGGTGCAGATGCTTGAACCAAACGGCCACTACAACAATATCGTTCCTGAATTTCTCCGTGGCAAATTTATCAAACAAGGAGAGAAGGAGATTGTCGCAGACCTTGAGACACGCGGTCTCCTGCATAGTAAAGAACCGCACACGCACTCATACCCACACTGCTATCGTTGCGGCGCGGCACTTATCTACAACGCAGTTGTGTCATGGTTTTTGAATATTCAAAAAGTTAAGAGCAAGATGCTCTCGGAGAACAATAAGATCTACTGGTTCCCACAGCATCTTAAACACGGCCGTTTCCACAATAACGTCGAGAGCGCACCCGACTGGACCATCTCCCGCAACCGCTTTTGGGCGTCACCACTTCCTATTTGGAAGGAGAAGCAGTCTCGGGCAGGGGAGCAGCTTGAAGGAAAAAAACTAATGGTTGTCGGTTCACTCGAAGAGTTGCTCGCAAAGACTAAAAAGTCTGGCAACAAGTATTTTGTCATGCGCCACGGTGAGGCGAAGAGCAATATTGCTCAGATTTTTGACGGAGGGAAGAACACTGACAACCACCTTACTGATGTTGGACGGCAGGTGGTCCGTGCTACATCTGAACAGTTGAAAAAAGAAAAGATCGATATGGTCATTGCGTCGCCAATTTTGCGTACGCAGGAAACAGCAAAAATTGTTCTTAAGGTGCTCGGGTTGCCGGACACGGCTCTTATGACAGATGAGCGACTCCTTGAACTCCAAGTTGGTATCTACGACGGCAAGCGCATTGAGGATTGGAGAAACAACTTTGTGTCTAGACTTGAGCGTTTCAGTAAAGCTGCTGAGGGGGGTGAGACATACGCAGACGTGCGCCGCCGCGTTGGAGAATTTCTTTTCGAGGTTGAACGCCGTTATAGCGGCAGAAACATACTTATTGTTACGCACGAATGCCCTTCGTGGTTGTTGGACGGCGTGGCTCGTCATATGACAAACGAAGAAATTGCTGCGGAACGTGATGCGCCTTTTATGCAGCCAGGTACATACAGACCTCTACCATTCACACCCTTCCCTCACAATAAAAAATACGAGCTTGATCTCCACCGCCCATACATCGATGAAGTTGTCTTGGTTGATGAAAAGGGAAGCCGCTACGAGCGCATTCCTGAAGTCTTGGACTGCTGGGTAGAGTCTGGGGCAATGCCATTCGCTTCTATGCAGTACCCTCGTGACAAATCAAAAGTAAATCCTGAACGTTTCTTCGGCTTAGCTCCAAAGGGCTACCCAGGCGACTTTATCGCTGAATATATTGCTCAGACCCGCACGTGGTTCTACTACATGCACGCGATGGGCGTGATGTTGTTTGGTAAACGATCATTTAAAGCCGTCGTTACCACGGGAAATATTCTTTCTTCTGACGGCACAAAGATGAGTAAGTCGAAAGGGAACTACACCGACCCATACGAACTGATGGATAAGTGGGGCTCAGATGCGTACCGCTTCTACCTTATGGGTTCAGTGGTTATGCAGGCAGAAGATTTTAACTTCCGTGACGAAGACGTTCGCGAAGTCCATAACCGTGTTGTTGGTACATTGTGGAACTCATTTAAATTCTTTGAACTCTACAAAGACAAACTTGATGGCAGTGACTACACACAGAGTGAGCATCCGCTGGACCGTTGGGTAATTTCTCTCTTAAACAAAACAGTTGCAGAGACAACGGAGGCGTTTGAAAGATATGACCTTCCTGCAGCAACGCGCCCTATCCGCGCATTCATTGATAACTATTCAACCTGGTACGTTCGCCGTTCCCGCGACCGCGCCCGCGGCGACAGTGCTGATGCCATGATGTGTTTGGCAACGCAGAAACATGTGCTTTTGACGGTAGCAAAACTTCTCGCGCCCATAACGCCGTTTATTACAGAAAGTGTTTCTCGTGGTTTAGGAGAAGAGAACAGTGTGCACTTGGGCAATTGGCCGGAAGGCGGCTCAGTTGATGAGCAGTTGCTTACAGACATGCAGACCATTCGTGAGCTCGCAAGTAAGGGCTTGGAACTCCGCGACCGCGCGGGCATAAAAGTGCGCCAGCCTCTCGCAAAATTCTCGGCTACCTCTTTGCCACACAATGCTACGCTCCATACGATCCTTGCTGAAGAAATCAACGTAAAACAAGTTACAGAAGACGCATCGCTTACAGAACCAGTGCTTGATACAAACCTCACGCAAGAACTTAAGGAGGAGGGCTTGGTGCGCGACCTCGCTCGTCGTATCCAAGAGTGGCGCAAAGAACAAAAGCTTTCTATCAGCGACCGTCCTTCCTACACACTTGAAGTTACTGCTGAAGAAAAACCAATTGCAGAAAAATATCGTTCTACTCTCATTGCACAAACTGGTCTCCAGGATCTGCAGCTGACAGAAAAAACGAATGCATGATGTCATCTCCACTCGCGGAATAGTTCTCAGTAAGCGAACGGTGGGGGAGGCAAACACACTTGTCTCTATGCTTACGGAAGACCTCGGCGTTATACGAGTGTCTGCACGTTCCGCACGTCTTGAGCGTTCCAAGCTTCGGTATGGGCTTGAGACGTTAACGCAGGGTACGTTCTCGCTTGTGCGCGGCAAATATGACTGGAAATTAACTGGCACACAAGGACTCTCTCGTCCGTTCCTCCACGCCTCTATTGCTCAACGTAAAACAGCGGGGAAGGTGAGCCGTCTCTTGATCCGTCTTATCCAAGGCGAAGAGCCTGTCCGCGACCTGTTTGAAGTTATTGTTCACGGCCTACTTCATATCTCGCAGGAAACGAACGAAGAAAATCTTCCATATATTGAAGCGATATTGGTTCTACGCATTGTCGCCCAGTTAGGTTATGTCGAAGAAAAGCAGGAGCTTGGTGTATTCCTCAACACACATACATTTTCAGAAGCGCTTATTGAACAGGCTAAAAAGAATCGGCCACTGCTTATCAGAAGCATAAATACCTCCCTCGCCGAAACGGGCCTATAAGACGGTCCTTTGTAAGACTTGGTATACTATTTGAATGGCAGAGAAGAAGGGCTCTATAGCGTGGCTTAAAGCCGCGCTCTATTCCCGCAAAGATGACGTATCTATAAATCCAGATGAACGAACGCCACTTGAGGCGCACTCAACGGACGTCCCTGTTTCATGGAATGATGCGCCACGGTCTCCTTTACCTCAAATCACCACACTTCTTCATATGGCATCTACTAAAAAGGGCTGGTCTATTGCGACAAAATTTCTTATAGTCTCGTTCGTATTTTTTATTCTTGCGGCAGGAGCTGCCACATACATGTTTTTCTACGGCAATAACGGGATCTCTCCTCAAAATATTGATGTGCAGATTATCATGCCGTCGGTTATAGATGGAGGTAAGCCAACGACAATCCAAGTGCTCATTGTTAACCGTAACAATGCGAACTTGAAATTAGCAGACTTGATCATCAATTATCCTGACGGAACTCGCAATGCCACGAACGCTAACCAGTCACTGATCCACGAGCGACAATCCATTGGTTCTATAAGTGCAGGTCAGACAGTACAACGAACATCGCAAGCAATTTTCTACGGCCAGGAAGGCCAGGCACAAAAAGTGTCAGTGCAGTTGGAATATAGTATTGAAGGCTCCAACGCAGTGTTTGAAAGAAATGCAGATATAAACTTTACGATAGGCTCATCACCGGTCTCAATTGCAGTCTCATCGCCAACAGAAGCAATTTCTGATCAACAATTTTCATTCGATGTAACAGTGCAGAGTAACTCGCTCGCGCCAGTGCAGGACGTGGTGATCCAGGCTCGTTATCCATTTGGATTTAGTGTCACTAATACATCGCCACAGGCACAGGTTGGCGGCACATTGTGGCGCTTGGGTGAAATGAAGCCAGGTGAGTCAAAAGTACTGCGCATCACAGGCACACTTAACGGCCAAGATGGCGACACGCGAGTGTTTTACTTCCTCGCAGGTTCAGATGCTGATAAAACAAACACAACACTGCGTGTGCCGTTCTTGTCGGTGCCGCAGACGTTGACGGTGCGCAGGCCATTTATCTCTGCAGAACTTGCAGTGAATGGACAGACAGGGAAGACTATCTCGGTGCCAGCAGGTGCTGATATCCAAGGTGTAATCACATGGACAAACAATTTGCCTGACCCTGTTGCAGACGTACAACTAACGCTTTCACTGGCAGGACCTACTCTTAATACGAGTGCGATAGGCGCTTCGACAGGCTTCTACCAATCCTCTGACTCAACCATTGTTTGGACGAAGGACCAAAACCCACAACTTGCTGAAGTGCCACCGGGCGGCACAGGTACGCTACCATTCCGTTTCGGAACGCTCTCCTCTGGTACAAGTGGAACGTTGTATTCCAACCCTGCTATTAGCCTTAACGTTAAGGTTGAAGGCGTGCGCCAAGGACAGACTAATGTGCCTCAAAATGTTGCTTCGGCTGATTCAACACAAGTGTATGTCTCATCAGTTGTTGTACTTAATGCAGTGGCGTCGCACTTTAGCGGACCATTCTCTAATACTGGCCCTATGCCACCAGTGCCTGGACAAAACACAACCTACGGCATCACATGGACAGTAACGAACACTTCGAATACCATTGCAAACGGTGTTGTTTCTGCAACATTGCCGCCCTACGTTACTTTTATGGGTGCGCAGTCTGGTAGCGGCATAAGCTACGATTCTGGCAGCCGCACGGTTACGTGGGCAATGGGGGATGTGAAGGCAGGCGCAGGCTTTACAGCAGCGTCACGAGTGGCGGCATTCCAAGTTTCACTACTCCCAAGTATTTCGCAGAAAGGACAACCGGCGGCGCTCACAAACCCTGCGGCCTTTTCAGGACAGGATCGTTTCGCCCAGGTGCAGGTAAGTGCCACTGCAATTCCTCCAACAACACAGTTGGGTAGTGAGGCTGGATATACTCCAAATATGGGTTCGGTCGCTCAATAAAAAATAAACTATGTCTGAATCACAGAATTTGATGGAAAAAATTGTTTCGCTCTGCAAACGCCGCGGCTTTGTATTTCAGGGCTCTGAAATATACGGTGGCCTTGCTGGTACCTGGGACTACGGTCCTTTGGGCGTAGCACTCAAGAAAAATATAAAAGATATTTGGTGGAACATGTTTGTCGAGAGCCGTGATGATATGTACGGCCTCGATGCAGCAATCTTGATGAACCCAAAAGTATGGGAAGCCTCAGGCCACGTATCTGGTTTTTCCGACCCGCTCGTTGAATGCAAAAAATGTCATCATCGTTTTCGTGCTGACCAACTTGAAGATGTAACTAAGTGTCCTGATTGCGGCGGTGGTTTTGGTGAAGTCCGTCAATTCAACATGATGTTTAAGACAGAGATTGGTGCGACTGAAGGCGCTATCTCATATCTTCGTCCTGAAACTGCAGGTGGTATCTTCGTAAACTTTAAGAACGTTGTTGATTCATTCCATCCAAAACTTCCATTTGGTATTGGCCAGATAGGGAAGGCGTTCCGAAATGAAATTGCTCCACGCGACTTCGTATTTCGTTCTCGCGAGTTCGAGCAAATGGAAGTGGAATATTTTGTACGCCCAGAAGCATGGGAAGAAGCGTTTGAGGCATGGCGTAAAGGCGTTCATGCGTACAACGAAGCGGTTGGTATTTCTTCAGATGCGGTGCATGAACTTGAAGTGGCTGATGGAGATCGTGCCCACTACTCCAAGCGCACGATAGACTTTGAATTTGATTTCCCGTTTGGCCGTAAAGAACTTTATGGTTTGGCGTATCGCACAAACTTTGATCTCTCAGCGCATCAAGCAGGGTCTGCACAAGACCTCTCGTACAAGGCTGAAGGGGAGGAGCCTGTTGTTCCTCATGTTATCGAACCATCGTTTGGTGTCGATAGAACTATCCTCGCAGTTCTTACATCTGCATATACAGAAGACGAACTTGGCGGAGAAACTCGCACGTACTTGAAGTTTCACCCACGCGTGGCACCTATCAAAGCGGCGGTCTCTCCGCTTGTAAAAAACAAACCTCATTTGGTTGAGAAGGCGCGAGAAATCTACAACGACCTTAAAAAACAAGTGCCGCAGATTGTCTGGGACGACAATGGCAACATTGGTAAGCGTTACCGCCGCCAGGACGAAATTGGTACGCCGTGGTGCATTACCATCGACTTCGATACCCTCGGAGAAACTCCAGAACTTAAAGACACAGTAACGGTCCGTGACCGCGATACAGGCGAACAAACCCGCATGCCTATTGCTGAACTCAGTAGCTTCATCACCTCCAAAATTAGCCTCTAATTATGATATAGTTGGCGCATGTCAGAGCGTGACGTCAACGTCCACATCAGCTCCGGGACGGTCATCAAAACCATCCTCTTTCTACTTTTGGTAGCCCTTTTGTGGTACCTCCGCGACATTGTACTTATCGTCCTTACGGCGGTGGTTATAGCCTCTTCCGTTGAGCCTGGCATCTTGTGGCTGACACAACGTAAGTTTCCAAGAATTGCCGCGGTGCTTCTGCTCTACACCGGCGTTATCGGAACATTTTTTGCTATCGTATTTTTCTTCGTGCCGCCAATCTTGAGCGATGCAGCTATTGTTCTTCAGGAACTACCAAAGACACTTTCCAACCTCAATATCACTGACGTAACGCATGGCCTCCTTCCATGGGGCAACGTAAGCGACGCTATTGCCTCAGCAGACGTTCTACAGAACCTTGCAAACTCACTTCGCGATTCTACAGGTGGAGCATTTAGCGCACTCTCTGCGTTCTTCGGCGGCGTAACATCATTCATTCTTATCGTTGTCTTCTCATTCTATTTCTCAGTACAGGAAACAGGCGTTGATGACTTCCTTCGTGTTATCACACCAGTCAAAGAGCAGGCGTACGTACTCCACTTGTGGAAGCGTTCACAGCAAAAGATAGGGAAGTGGATGCAAGGACAATTGATCCTGGGTATTATCGTCGGCGTTTTGCTATATCTTGGCCTGCTTATTCTGGATGTCCCTCACCCGTTATTGCTCGCAATACTTGCAGGTGTGTTTGAACTTATCCCAGTCTTCGGTCAGATCTTGGCGATGGTTCCAGCAATTGCGCTGGGCTTCCTTAACGGCGGCATAACAGAGGCGCTGCTTATCCTCGGACTCTACGTCATTGTTCAACAGTTTGAAGCAAACTTGATTTACCCCGTGGTTGTTAAGAAGGTGGTGGGTGTGCCTCCACTCCTAGTTATCTTGGCCCTCCTCATTGGTTTCCAACTTTTCGGATTTTTGGGTATTTTGCTTTCGGTACCAATCGCCGGTGCTATCCAAGAATATGTGGCAGACATCGACCGCGAGAAAAAACGTGCGCTTGCGAAGCAGGGCTTGGCTGATAATGGGGAACCTGCGAAGTAGCTATGGCTGATAAAAACTTTTACCTGACGACGACGCTTCCGTACGTAAACGCAGACCCACACATTGGTTTTGCGCTCGAACTTGTACAAGCAGATATAACTGCGCGATATAAAAAGTTGCGTGGATCGAATGTATTCTTCACTACCGGCACTGATGAACACGGACAGAAGCTATACGAGACAGCGCAGAAGGCAGGCAAAGATATACAGGAGTATGTTGATGAATATGCTGCAAAGTTCCGTGGGCTTAAGGAGAAACTTGGCCTGTACCCAGAATTGCACTTCATTCGCACCACCGACCCGCACCATATAGTTGCGGCACAGGAAATGTGGCGCCGATGTATGGCAAATGGCGACATAGAAAAACGTACCTATAAGGGTATGTATTGCGTGGGCGATGAGGCATTTATGAAAGAGAGCGAACTTGTAAATGGCCGCTGCCCAAACCATCCAAACGCAGAACTTATTGAACTTGAAGAAGAGAATTATTTCTTCTTGCTCAGTAAATACCAGCAAAAACTCACCGAGTATCTTTCAAAAGAAGGAGTCATAGTGCCCGAATGGCGCCGACAGGAAGCGCTTAACTTTGTACAGAAAGGTCTTGAAGATTTCAGTATCTCTCGCGTTAAAGAAAAAATGCCATGGGGTATTGCTGTTCCTGATGATGAGACACAGGTTATGTATGTATGGTTCGACGCGCTTACAAACTACGTCTCAACCCTTGGGTGGCCAGATGATGCAGAAGGAAACTTTAAAACCTTCTGGGACAATGGCTTTGCAATGCAGATGGCAGGGAAGGACCAGGTCCGTTTCCAGTCGATCATGTGGCAGGCAATGCTCACTTCTGCCGGTATCAAAAATACAGACCAAGTGTTCTATCATGGCTTCATCACTTCAGGTGGGCAGAAGATGAGTAAATCAATTGGCAATGTTATCGACCCAATGACTATCGTCGATGAATATGGCCTCGATGCATTGCGCTATTTCCTTGCGCGCCATGTGCACCCGGTTGATGACAGCGATGTAACGCTAGAAGGTTTTAAAGAGGCGTATAACGCCAACCTCGCAAACGGGTTGGGTAACTTGGTATCTCGTGTAATGACATTGGCAACGACACACTTCACTGAACCTGTTGAATTAAATCAGATTGAATCTGATGTTTCAGTTTCTGAACGCATGGAGAAGTTTGAATTTAACCGAGCCATGGATGCTGTGTGGGAACGAATAGGTCAGTGCGACGCCCTCATTACGTTGAAGAAACCATTCTCTGGAATTAAGTCAGAAAACCCAGAGGAACAAGAAGAAGCCAGAGAACTCATGAAAAAGCTTGTGAGAGAAATATACGCAATCGCGTGTGATCTTGAGCCAGTCATGCCAGAGACGTGCTTGAAGATAAAAACTGCCGTCACTCAGCACCAAAAGCCAGAAAACTTGTTCGCTCGCAAAGACTAATATGAAATATTTTGACGCGCATACGCATGTGCAGTTTGTCGCCTATGATGCCGACAGGGATGAGGTACTAGCTCGCGCCAAAGAGGCCTCGGTGGGAATGAACTTGGTTGGTACGCAGATTGATACATCGCGTGCGGCTGTAGAGCTGGCAGAGAAACACGACGATGTGTATGCAAGTATTGCGTTGCACCCAGTCCACACTGCTAAATCCTTCCATGACAAGAAAGAGCTGGGAGGTGAGGGCGAGGCGTTTACCTCACGTGGGGAGAAATTTGATTTTGATGCGTATGAAAAATTAGGACAGTCGCCCAAGGTTATAGCGATAGGGGAATGTGGGTTGGATTACTATCGCCTTGAAGAGGATACAAAGAAAGTCCAAACAGAAGTATTTCTCCAGCATATCGAACTGGCAAATAAACTTAACAAGCCGCTGATGCTCCATATCCGCGACGCGGCGCACCAAAGCAATGGCGATTCTAATGCGTATAAAGATGCCCTAGAGATTTTAAAGGCACACCCGCCTGGCGGACGGGCAGGCGCAAAATATCCTGGCGATGTGCATTTCTTTGCAGGGAACTGGGACATAGCAAAACAATTTTTAGATTTAGGATTTACACTTTCGTTTACAGGGGTGCTTACGTTTACCCATGACTACGACGATGTGATAAAGAATACCCCTATGGATATGCTGCTTACGGAGACCGATGCGCCCTACATTACCCCTGTTCCATACCGTGGCCAGCGCAACGAACCTATACATGTCAGGGAGGTGGTTAAGGCTATGGCTCGTCTAAAAGAGGTGTCTGAGGAGGAGATGGCTGCCCAGGTAGTCCTTAATTCAAGGCGTTTTATAGGCCTTGACAAATAAGATATTTAGTCCTATACTATATAGGTAGTTCTGTTGTAGTCAAAACGCGCTAACAAAGGGAGATACCTATGCGCATCATCCGCTATATCGCTTCGTCAGTTGCTCTGTCGGCCGTGCTGGTCGTCGGTGCGGGCTTCTATGCCGCAAGCTCCTCGCTGGGCCGTTGCCATCAGCCGCCCGAGGGAAAGAGTCTCAGCGACTACCAGCGTAGACTGGCCGTGAAGAATCCTGGCAAGGTTGCCTGGATTCAGTCCACCCAGGCTGCCAGGTTCGTCTGGGAGTCGGGCACCGGTCCGGTGCCGTGCCCCGAAGGGCAATACGCGGTGGTGCTGTTCACCGTCAGCAACCAGACCAATTAGTTCGGCCCCGGCCGATGAGAAAGGGAATAGCCCCTTCCATCGTGTCGGGGCTTTCTTTTTACCTACCCATCGAGGCGCGGTTGCAAAGCCACATCTCTGTGGTAATCTCCTTACATGGCTGAAAAGTCGCAGACCGCCGAGGTCTTAACCCAAGCGAACTCTGAGAAACGACCTGTGTATGAGGTCGGATTTCACATCCTCCCAACTGTGGGGGATGAAGGTGTTGCTGGTGTTGTAGACCAAATTCGCAGCGCCCTCGGCAACGCTGAAATTATCAGTGAGCAGGTCCCAGAAAAAAAGCGTCTTGCATACACGGTTGAGCGTTCGCTCACCGGCAAGCGTGAAAAGTACGATGAAGCGTACTTTGGTTTTACGAAGTTTGCACTTGAGCGCGAGTCGATTCCCGCTTTTGAAGAAGCACTTCGTTCTAATAAAAATGTTCTCCGCTTTCTTCTTATCGAGACGGTACGTGAGGATATAAGCACGACACCACGTCGCGCAGTATTCGCATCTGACCGCCTTGAAGGCGAGACTATCCAGAAGCCTAAGGCCGTGGCGGAAGAGCCAGCTGGCGAGGTTTCAGAAGCTGAGCTCGATAAATCTATCGACGCACTTGTACAGGAATAGGCACGGTATACTTGGAGTATATGAATAAAGTTATCCTCTACGGCAACCTTACTCGCGACCCAGAGCTAAAAACTCTTCCGGGCGGGGGACAGGTGGCGACGTTCAGTGTTGCTACTAACCGCCGCGTCAAAAAAGACGAACAGTGGGTAGATGTACCAGAATTCCACAATGTTGTGGTGTTCGGTCGTCAGGCAGAAACAAGCGCTCAGTACCTCAAAAAAGGTAGCTCAGCACTTATTGAAGGCCGCATGCAGACCCGCAGCTGGGAAACCCCAGAGAAGGGTAAGCAATACCGCACAGAGGTGGTTGCAGAGCGTGTTCAGTTCGGTTCACGCAGTGGCGGGGGGTGGAGGTTCTCCTTCATCATCAGCGCCGAGCCGTGACGACCACGAACAGCCAGCACCTAAAGAGGATGCAATAGACTATCCTCAAGAAGACATCAATCCTGATGATATTCCCTTCTAGTACGCATCAAGCAAAAATAAATTTAAGTTAATTACTATGCCACAGCAAACAGACAACTACGTCGCGCACTTCCAGCGCATCGACTACAAAGATGTCGATGTTCTCAAGAAGTTCTTGAACCCGCACGGCAAAATCATGCCTCGCCGCCGTACCGGCCTTTCGGCCGCAAACCAGCGCGCGCTCGCACAGGCAGTAAAGCGCGCACGCTTTATGGCACTACTGCCATTCATCGTTCGCTAAATACTCTCAAATAAAAAAGCCCCCAATTGGGGGCTTTTTTATGTATCTATTTTAGAATTTACCTACTCGCTCTACGTAGTCACCTGTTTCTGTATTGATGAGAACTCGATCGCCTTCGTTGATGAAAAGGGGAGCGTTTACTGTTGCGCCAGTTTCAAGCGTGATGATTTTGTTACCACCTTGAGAGGTGTTGCCACGAACTGCAGGAGGCGCATCTTTTACAACAAGTTCAACTTTAATAGGGATGCGGACTGAGATTATTTTTTCATCAAACACTACCGCTTCTACGATAGAATTCGTTTTCATAAACTGTGCGCCGTTGCCTACGGTGTCTGCACTAAGTGCAAAACGGTCTGCAGGATTATTTTCTGCACAGAACCAGTACTCGCCCTTTGCAGTGTAGAGATATTTTACGTTCTTGAGCGAAAGGTCAGCCTCTTCAGCTTTTTCTGATACATGGAACGCATGCTCAGTAACCTTGCCAGTAATGAGGTGTCGAAGCTTCGTCTGGTTTACCGGCTTACGCTGTTGTTTGCGGAACACGTGCGCGTCCAATACTTCGTACGGAGCCCCGTCGAGAAGGATTACCTTTTTGTTTAAAATTTCGTTGTATTCAAGCATTGCCATAGATACGCATTGTAGCCAAAAATAGCCAAAAGAAAAGGCCGTCCCAGGTTAGGGGCGGCCCGTGTAGAACCTAGTGGTTCTGCTTAGAACACTTACGAGGGAAGACCTTCGCGTGGCACATCTCTTCCGCGCACCATTCGCGGAACGCCGCTTCGACGACGTCCAGGTGGGGGCCGACGACCGTGGTCCTCTTGTTGCGGTGGTCGACGGTCAGCACGCCGTCGGCGATCTTCACGTTGATCTTGCTGGGATGGACGTAGGTGCAGCTGCCCTGGCGGACGTCCAACCCGGGCATCTTGGAAAAGAAGCTGGCGATCTTTTCGGCCGCCTCCGCGTCTTTGTCGACCTTGACCTTGACCCGCCGGTTAGTGCGGGCGCCCATAAGCCCAAGATCTGCTCTGCTTTCGTAGCTCATGTCTTTTCTCTCCCGTATCCTATACGAAACGAACGTAAGCCATCCTTACTAAGGAGCTTAATGCAAACTATAGCCGAAACTTGCTGGGGCGCAACATAGTTGTAAAGGGTGCGCCATGATATACAGTGTAGTCATGAAGGAATACCTCACACTTGAGGAACAAGGGCAGGAGCATACCGACGAGGAGCTCTTGGCCGCATCTATTGCACAGCCGTCACTTTTTGCGCTTCTTGTGCGCAAATATGAAGAGCCTTTCTTGCGTAAAGCGATGAGTATTGTTCGTTCAAAAGAAGAGGCAGAAGATATCGTCCAGGAAGCGTTCACAAAGATATATATGAATGCGGCGAAGTTTAAGAAACAAGATGGCGCGCAGTTTTCATCATGGGGGTACCGTGTTCTCATCAACACCGCACTGACGCACTATCAAAAACAGAAACGAAAAGGGGAGAGGCAGATGGAACTGGACGAAGAGATCTGGGCAATTATTCCAGATCGCACTATGCGCCAGTTTGAGAAAAAAGAATTTATGGATGAAGTGGCCTCAGTGCTCTCTCGTTTGCCAGCGCCTTTTGCAAAAGCACTCTCAAGTTTCTTTATTGAAGGAAAATCACAAGAAGAAATGGCAGAGGAAGAGGGGGTCAGCGTAGGTGCTATAAAGACTCGTGTACACCGTGCAAAAAAGGAGTTTAAGAAGATTTATGAAACCATTAGCACTAAGGTATAGTTTGTATATATATGCAGAGCAAAATAGAACAACAAGTTATGGCAGGAGTCGCGGTTGTCTATACGACACGCAAGCTCACAAGCCGCTTCGCACTTGAGTGTTACGCGCTCGCTCTTTCCTTTGCTGGTGCAGCCTACTTCGTCTCGCTTCCAAACGTCTTCGCAAACCTTACCCATGTAGCGCAGGGCGGGGCAGTGAGCATAGGGGTCTTCTTTCTCAGCGCAATTCTCCATACCAAACTTGTCGTACAAGTCGCCGTACTTATCGGTGCCGCGTCTCTTATGCTTATAGGTGTCGATATTGTTCGTTCCGCGCAGTCTCCAAACCGCCAGCTCGCAGCCTAGTCGCCTCTTGACTCCTCTAAAATGGTAATGTATCTTGCTTGAGTCCCAAGGGACGCTTTTTTGTCTACGGACACGGGAGCGAAGCCTGAGGGAAGTTCCGGGGATCCACCCCATCAACCACGAGGAAACTCACGTGATGAACAAGACCATTCGTTCGCTGAACGGCCTGGCCGGTCAGTACAAGACGCCCATCGTCAGCCTGGCTTCGACCACGCTCGCTTCGCGGATCTGTGCCGGCTTCGACCAGCTCCTGGCCTCCCACACGCAGGGCAAGCTCGGCAAGGATCGGCTCAGGGGCATGCTGGAAGGCAAGACGATGTCGGCCGTCGACTCGGCGCTCGAGATCGCCAACCCCGCGCAGCGCAAGCAGATCCTGATCGCCGCCGACAAGGCCTGGACCGAGTTCTACGACAAGCGTCATCTCGATCGTCTCATGCACGCCAATGCCGGCCCGAACCCCTATGCCGACCTGATCGCCGCCTTCGGCGAGACGTCGACTGTGGGCGAGCGCACCAGCAACCTCATCGTCGGCGCCCAGGTGATCGACAAGCAGCACGGCTTCGGCACGCTCGCCCGAACCTGACCTTCGACGCCGTCATCTACGGCACGTAACTCCGGAACCTCACAAGGTTTCGGAGTTTTTCTTTTTCCCGACGCTCTGGTCGGGATCCCGACTGAAGCGTCGGGATATATTTTTAATCTTCGTCAGCAGTAGCTGCAGTTTTTGCAGGAGCAGAAGTTTCCAAACCTTTTTCTATGGTCTTGAGAAGCTCAGTAGCAATCTTTTTATTTTCACGGAGGAACGTGCGGGATGCATCATAGCCGCGGCCAAGTGCGACCTTCTCTCCATCTTTAGAGAGGAAAGAGTAGGATGCGCCGCTCTTAGACACTGCACCGAGGCTTTCTCCGAGTGCCAACAATTCGCCTTCGCGGGAAATACCTTCGTTATAAAGAAGGTCGAACTCTGTTTTACGAAACGGAGCGGCGACTTTGTTTTTGACTACTTTGACACGATGGCGGCCACCAACAACTTCTTCGCCCTTCTTTATCTGTGCAATGCGGCGGATATCGAGACGTACTGATGTGTAGAACTTAAGTGCTTTGCCCCCTGGAGTTGTTTCTGGGTTACCGAACATCATACCTATCTGCATGCGGATCTGGTTGATGAACACAACGATGGTTTTAGATTTTGCAGTGATGGCAGTGAGTTTACGGAGTGCCTGTGACATCAAACGTGCTTGCTTACCAACGTGTGTCTGTCCCATATCACCCTCAATTTCATCTTTAGGGGTGAGCGCGGCAACAGAGTCGATAACAATGATGTCTACTTTGCCTGAACGCACGAGCGACTCCACAATCTCGAGTGCTTGTTCGCCTGTGTCTGGCTGTGATACGAGAAGTTCGTCTAGTTTCACACCAATCTTCTTTGCATATTCCGGGTCGAGCGCATGTTCTGCATCTATAAACGCGCACACGCCGCCTTTTTTCTGTGCTTCAGCGATTGCGTGGAGAGAAAGAGTTGTCTTGCCGGAACTTTCTGGGCCAAAAATTTCAATAATGCGTCCACGAGGGTAGCCGCCAATACCGAGTGCCCAGTCGAGGCCGATAGAGCCAGAGGGGATAGCGTCAACATTAACGCGGCCAGTGTCGCCGAGTTTCATAATTGCTTCTTCGCCGAACTTCGTTTTTATTTCGCGGATAGCTGCGTCAATTGCGGAAGTATCTTTATGTTCTTTTCCGCCGGAGGCGGACCCGCCTTTGGAGGGCTTTTCTTTCTCTTTTGTTTTTGCCATGACAGTTAGTTAATCGGACAGTAATTGACTACGGTAAATGCGACCTCTTTTGACGCACGTCGGCCGAAGCGGTCGACCCCACGAACAGTAAACACATTATACCCTGGGGGTGGGGAGAGGGTGACCGCAAAATGTCCCGACTCGTCTGTATACGCAGGGGCATCGTTGACTGTGAGGAAGGAAATGTTCTCTGCGGTACCGGAAACGACCACAGAGCTAGAAGATGTGGCGCTGCCATTTGATGGCATTTTTATCGATATTTGAGGGCCTTCTATAAGCCTCCGCCCTTCAAAAAGCCCATACCCCAGCACTATCACAATAGCGGACACTATTATGATAAATGTGGCTGTGCGACGGGCTCCGCCGCCGGCGAGGCGAGGGGAGTGACCGTAACTCATAGATCGGGCTGTTCTTCAGCTGATTCTCCGCCTGAGCGTCCAAGTACTTCACGTGGTTTTGCTCCATCACCTGGGCCGATTACACCGCGTTCTTCTAGTATGTCGATAAGGCGCGCTGCGCGTGCGTAGCCAACACGAAGTTTTCTTTGCAGATACGAGGTTGATGCTTTACCAGCTTCCATTACAGCAGCGCGCGCCGCTTCATACATGTCGTCGTCATCTCCGTCATCAAAACCGCCTCCACCACCGCCTGAGCCGCCTTCAAGTGAAATGCTTGTGGTCCCTGGGGCAGGAGCTGCGATATCTATTGGAATTTCAACATCGTTGTTCTTAGCGATAAAGTCCGTCACTTTCTTTACTTCGTTTTCAGTAATGAAGGCGCTCTGTAAACGCACCGGTTTTGCCATGTCGGCAGAGAGGTACAGCATGTCGCCGGCACCAAGGAGAGTTTCCGCGCCGCCTTGGTCCAAAATTGTACGTGAGTCTATTTGGCTTGCTACTTGAAGAGCGATACGTGTTGGTACGTTTGCCTTAATAAGGCCGGTAATGACATTAACGCTAGGGCGCTGTGTTGAGAGAAGGAGGTGGATACCAACGGCACGGCTCATCTGGGCTAGGCGTACGATAGAAGCCTCAAGTTCTCGAGGGTAGGTCTGCATAATGTCGGCGAGCTCATCGATGACGACGACTATATACGGCATTGCTTCAGGAGCTCTCTGACCTTCCTCAAGTTCACCGCCTTGCTTGCGAATATCTTCAAGAGCAGGGGTCAGAATGTTCTGATGGTATGAGTCGATATCGCGCACGCGGTTTTCTTCCAAAATATTGTATCGGCGTTCCATTTCGCGTCCTGCCCAGCGGAGCGCCATAACTGCCTTCTTAGGGTCGGTGATAACTGGAGTGAGAAGGTGAGGGATAGAGCGGTAGAGAGTGAGCTCTACGCGCTTAGGGTCGATCATGATAAAGCGTAGTTGTTGTGGACCTGCTCTATATAGAAGTGAGTTTATTATTGCGTGGATAGCGACTGACTTACCTGAGCCTGTTGCTCCCGCAATCAAACCGTGCGGCATTTTAGCTAGGTTTGAGTACACAGAGTTGCCGGCAATGTCGCGGCCAAGGGCGACCATAAGAGGCTTCGGTGAGTCGGTGAACTCCTCTGAACCCAAGAGTGTGCCCAGACCCACAGTAACTTTTGCAGTGTTTGGCACTTCAATACCCACCAGTGACTTACCTGGGATAGGGGCTTCGATACGAATGCCACCCTTTGCTGCGAGTGCGAGTGCGAGGTTTTGTTGAAGGGCGACGATCTTCTGGAGACGCACGCCTTCTGCGGGTTTGATGGCGTAGCGGGTAACTGATGGACCAATGGAGATTTCGTCGATCTCTACATTTATGCCGAAGTTTTGGAGAGTGCGGCGGATGATGTTGGCGTTGGCCTTAATGTCGCCACTGCCGGCACGGCCCTTGTCGCCTTCGAGCAAAGAAAGAGGCGGGGGAGTGTATTGGCCCAGGAGAGATTTTAGGTTGGCTGCAGCGGCACGTGCGGCTGTTTCTTTTGAGGCATTCTCACGTGCCGCTGCAGATGCCGAACCGCGCTCAGCGCGGGCAGGTACTTGTTGGGGCATCCTCGGAGTTTCTTGCTCATCCTCCTCGTCCATTGGAGGATACGTTTCCTCTAACTCTTCGTCATCCTGCAACCCTGTTATAGAAGGTTCGAGTTCTCTGTCGCCTCGTCCTGTGAGTTTTCTAAAGAGTGCCAGTATGTTGCGACCAATGGAGGTAAATATTTCAGGAGAGATGCGACCCTCAATCAATATAAGGAGAGAGATGAGAGATAGTCCGCCCATGATGATGAGTGCGACGTAGATATCAAAAAATTGCACAGTGGGGTGGGCGATGGCTCCGCCCACGAGACCTCCTCGGTTTGAAACAGCATCAACAAAGCCGAGTCCTGCCAAAATAAAAATAACGCTCGAAACCATCTTTAATGGGTTGAAGCCAACAGACTCTTCACGTAAGGCACTCCATCCGAGGATGAAGAGGAGGAGGGGGAGC
>Ga0208245_1000056_pt1 | contig 120730 bp, 99 predicted proteins | sample RifOxyC1_FD_184035 | JGI IMG/M metagenome (GOLD analysis project Ga0208245, IMG submission 184035) | Soil microbial communities from Rifle, Colorado - Rifle Oxygen_injection C1 (SPAdes) | ecosystem: Environmental > Terrestrial > Deep subsurface > Rock core/Sediment | place: Rifle, Colorado... | reverse complement strand
CGAAAAAGAATACAACGAACTAAAAAAAGAGATAAAAAAACAATTAGGTTTCGAATCATTCACTGAAGTTGGTAGCGACCTCGGTGGACTACTTATTAGCGTTTGCAAATGTCCTCGATGTGGTTCTAAAGAAATTTTTCAAGATGTATAAAAACAATACCTGACAATACTGTTAGGTGTTCGTTTTTTTGGGGAAAACTTGACTAAATCAAGTTTTCCCATCTTATTAAAAAATGGTTGAAACATTTTTACCTGTATATTAAGCGGTATTCCCGCTCCAGCATCTACCACCGTAATGACTAGCCTATCTTGTTTGACCTTGCCACTAATATTTATCCACTTATCCTTTAAATCTTTTATAGCATCAATACCATTACTGATCAGGTTTACAAAGACTTGTGAGAGATCACTCTCTCTGCATTGGATGATGGTCTTGCTTTCTACTGGGGTAAAGGTGATCTTAACATTATTTTGTTTTATCTTGTCGGTTAAAATATCTAGTGATTCGTTAATGATCTCGTTTAAATCAAAATCTTCATATGGATCATTTTCAGAATCCCGGGAGAAGCTTTTTAATCCTTTGATTATTTTTGAAATTCTATGCACTGTTTTTTCGATCTTATGGCCAACATTAAATATATCTTCAATAGTGGCATATTTTTTTTGCAGTTGGATTCCTTGCATTTGGAGAAATGTTAGAGGGTTATTTATTTCATGGGCAATCCCTGCTGCCATCTCTCCAAGAGTTGACAACGGGAACCACTGGACGAGGAGGAATTGGTAACTTCAGTTCCAAAAATGACTACTGGGTAATTTCTAAATTAACGGCCTCCGGCCATTATGGTGGAACAAGTGGCTTTGCAAACGGGCGAATTGTTGGCTGCGAATTTACTGGTAGAAGTGGCATAACGCCGCTGGGTGCCGGAGCACTAATAGATGCCGGGGCAAATTTTGCAATTTCCTTTGGCGTAAATACCATTGATAATCTAAAGGTTTTTGGTAATTACCTTCATGATTTTGGTACACCCGCATCAAATAATAATTTATTGCATACTATGTACTTTAGAATTCGATCTAACACTAGAACATTGAGAGCTCCTGAAATTGGATGGAATTATTTACATGATAAAGATGGCCCTCGATTTGGGATTCATTATTATGATGAAGGTAGTGATGTAGATGGGGAGCCGGATGTTGGAACATTTATAGATGTTATGCGTATTCATGACAATGTTGTGAGGGATCAGACGGGGCCGGGAATAAATATAGGAACACTAACCTCTGGTACAAATAACGCCAACTTTAATGTAGAAATTTATAATAATCTTCTGATCGACTGCGGAAGAGATCGTGTGCTTACGGGAACGAATGTTCATGCCTTTCAAATTTACGGAGCACGAATGACTGGACACTTTTCCATTTACAATAATACCATATATGGATTTGGGGAACCAGAAAACGGAACCGGTTACGCACTATACATACCCAAAACGGCCTCTTTGGGAATTAAGTCTGAATTTGGTGGGTCTTTTGAGTTGAAGAATAATATCTTCGTGGACACTAATAATTTAGAGTTTATTGATTTTAATAATTTGGCACTCCCCTCCACGTCCACAAATAATATATGGTATTCCTCCTATGGACATCAACCTCCATCATTTGAAATTAATCCAATAATATCAAATCCCATGTTTGTAAACGCAGCATCTTTTGATTTTAATATTAGAGAGAATAGTCCGGGAAGAAATTCAGGCGCCGATACCAGCTCAGTGCTAACAACCGATATTCTCGGAGTAGTTAGAAACATATTTGATATTGGTGCATTTGAATATTAATACTCATACTCAATAAATATAATAATTAGAAAAATTTAACTATTGATTCCCCATCAAATTTGTAAATCTCAACATAGTTTGGATGGAGATCCAAAAGCAGCTGTAGCGACTCATTGTCACCATTAATGAAATTAGCAATCAGCTTGAAAGATACAATCGGAGGACCTTTCAAAAAATTTTCGTTGGGTAATCGTTCGAAAATTTTTTGCTCAAGTGGCAAAAAAATCTGAATGGGAAAATGTAATATAGTGGCATCCGCCACTTGCGATACTTTTGTTGATTTTCCAGCAAAAATGGACATCGCTGATTTAACTTCAAAACCCTCCAACCAATCCCCCGAACTTATCACCGTATTACACTCAGGCGTAATTACACCGCACTTTGTATAAAACTTTGCTGGCGCAAAAAAAGTGCCTGGCCGTATTATTCGATAGTCACGAAAATGCAGTAAAACATTTTCTGGATGATCCGCGGCCATAACTCCCCCAGCGATATGCGGAAGTCCCATTATATGGCCAATCTCATGCCGAAGCACTTCAAATAAAACCCCATCATTTTTAAAAAGCCCCGGAGGAATATTACTATTTTTACCATATGCATGCGCACCAATATCTGAAGTGATATAGATAAATCCTTTTCCTCTAAGCATGATTTTGTCATAAGCTGTTCTGATTGTTAATCCAACATAATTTTCAAAACTTTCACCCATTGTGGCGAAAGTAGCAAGTTGCTCTGCGGATAAAGTGCCATAACCAAACTGAAATTTCACGTCTTCAAACCCATCACAATCTTGCAAAATGAAATTATGCATACCTATTCCGGTCAACGATCCAACCGGCGCAAACTCAGACCTCCAATAGTCTATGGCGGCCTTAGTAATACGCAAAACATCCTCTTTGCTGGCGGAAATACCCTGTTCATCAAAGGCCAAACAATACTTTACATCAAAAAAGGTCCCTTCAATATCTTTTACAAACCATGGATTGTAGCGATCTTTGATAAACTCGCCTCCAGAGGATCCCCAATCTCCGGCCAAAAGTCCTGTGCAAGAAAACAGGAAACTAGTTATCAAAAATATCTTTCTCATCGGCCCTCCAAATAAAAACCAGGCGGCCATGGCCAACCTGGTTTATTTCCATATTGTGATACCGATAACTATTTCCTGACTTTCTGAAATTGACAACTAACTTTTTTCTCCATAACGCTATCTAATCCCATCCAAAAACCTAGTGTTGCATCAATATCCAGTTGTGAGTCAGATCTTTTTGAAAGGACACTAGCAATTCTGCCATTAAGTGGAAGTGGAAGATCAGTTAGATCAATAGAAGTCAACGCTTGGGCCACTAGCGATCCATCTTCTTGCCAACGACTAGACCAAGCAACTGAAAGAAATGATCCAGCAAATGGACTTACAGTAGCTGAGCCATTCTCGCCAACACTAAAACTCTCTTTATTCACTGACAAATCAGAGCAATTTGTACGAGTAAGCTCAATTTCTACATCTACTTCTTCATCCGCAAGTCCACTACATTTACCGGCCCAATTTCCAGACATGTCTACACATTCTTCCTCTTTGGTGGCATGTTTTTGTGCCAAATAAGCTTGTCCATATTCTTCAATTTGCTTTCCAACTATCTTGTTTACAATTCCTGGAATTCCGTTAAGCGCAAACGCCGAAAATTGAAAAGAGCTGGCCACGACTAAAGATGCTAATAATTTTGTTCTTGTTTTCATTTTGACTCTCCTTGATGTCATGTTATTAATTTGGTCTCATCATTTTTTGAATCAACCTTTCATGCTTTCATGATCGTCAAAATTTCCACTTTATTGTATTAATTAATTGTCTAATTTTTATAAAATAGTTATACTTTTTATATAATATGAATGTTTTTAGAGAAGATAACTACAAAGAGATCATAAAAAAACGGGTTAAAGAAGTGTCCAAGCTCAAGGCACAATCGTTAACTTTGCGTAAACTAGCACAAAGCATCTCCATTCAATATACCTATCTATCCAAGGCACTTAACCACGAGACTACTCACCTTAGTGAAGATAATCTTTATGATCTTTGCCAATATCTGGAATTTTTTCCTGATGAAGTAGACTTTATATTATTACTCCGATCTGCTCAGATTGCCAGTAGTCCAAAACGCAAAGATTTTCTCGCAAAAAAAATTTCCAAAATGCGTAAAGCAAAAGAATTGCATGCTGATCAAAGCTCCTCATATCCTACAGGCAGAGAGATAAATTTTTTACTTTCCCCTCTGGCATGGCTAACTTTTTTTGCTTTAGGCATAAAGGAAATACGTCACGATCCGGGTTTGTTATGCAAGCTTTTAAATATTAATCTCTATCAACTCAAATCAATCTTACAAAATTTATCAGACTTAGATTTAATTAATACCGATGCAAATCTTTTGAATATAATCAAGATTAACAAGTATCACACCCACTACGGTGTCGATCATCCGCTGGCCCGTATTCATCAGCAAATGCTACGTCCCTTTTGCGACACACGCATCTTTACTTTACCAGAGCAAGATAAGTATCGCTTCATGGCCACCTTTAATGCAAATAACGCTAGCATCAAAATAATCCAGGATAAATTTTTGGACTTTATTAAAGAAGTTGAAAAAGTGGTAATACCTGCGCCTGGAGAGAATACCTTTCAGTTAAATTTCGATCTATTTAAATGGTTTTAAATTTTTCACAACTCCAGAAGAAGCTGGAAGAATTACCATCGCAAAAGAGAGCGGATCTATCATTTGCACAAAATCTTCTGATGAAATTTTACTATTGTCGACTAACAAAAATTTTACCAAATCATCATCTTCATTATCTCCATCATCTCCAGCTTCATTCTCTGTCCATCGCATAGTTGTTTTCAAAATACTCCTCATAGAAAAACTTCTCATTTCATAAGGGATATTTCTGGCCTTCAATATGTTTGTGTCAATGGCCAGCCATCCAAGAATAAAGGATCCATCGTAGGTCCTGGTTATTTGAGTGATTTGATATCCCTCGATAGGCGAATCCGGATAAATAGACTCTGAAATGTTAACGTTACCAATTGAACATACGTAAAACTTGTTTCCATCTTGGCCCAAATATACTCCTTTAGAAATACGACGAATGGTGGCATTCATCTTATTCAACGTCCCATCTTTATTTGGCATAGTAAATCTAAAACGACCCTCAAGGTTAGGCATATCAATACGATATTTTTCAGTGCAAACTTGCTTTGTATAGTACATACAAGATTGTAACACTGGTAATAGTATGAAAATAACAGATAGTTTTGCTACCAAATTTAACTTCGCCATAAACTATGCCCTCCTTCAAAAAAACCATTCAATTAAAGTATTAACAAATTAATACAGAGTATAAAGAAAAAAAATCGCAAATATAGCAAAAGTTTTTTTACATGACTAAAATATTAATTCGAAAAAAGTCTTTTGAAATTCTTACAAAATATTAATTTAGACTGACTAAAAAACTGCCCAACTATTAGACAGTCTAAATTAATATTTTGTAAGAATTTCAAAAATCTATTTTCAATTTTAAATTTCGATTACCATCTAGGTAACGAATAACCGGGCCCGGCACTCGGGTGATGAATAAGCACATCAGTTCTGGGACAATATCCATATCGAGGAGCGGCCATGAAAATTAAAATCATTTCAAAATTACCACTAATTGTCTTATCACTATTTTCTATTACCTCTTTTGCAAACAGTGTTCTTGATGATATAGAGCGAAGTATTGTAAAAAATCATGATAAAGTAGGAACGGAAAAAGTTACTCCTGACGTGAGAAAACATGCGAACGATATCTGTAGATCGCCTTTTATTAAGAGAATTAACAAGTTTTTAGACACAAACACCAACTACGAGCTAATTAATGCAGATACTCAAATTAGACCTGATCAACTGGACCAGTTTGACGAGAAAGATCGCACCGCAATAATGCAAGATTTTAATTATGACAAAGATCTTAAGGGCCATGTTTCGGCCTGGGTTTATACCAGCGGAGCAGGGGCTGAATATGATGGACGATATTTAGGCGCAGCATATTTTGCAAAAACATTATTGCTTGATATCGCTGCAGATAAAGTTGTCATCATTGAAGATGTGCGCATTTATGATTCAGGAAGAATTTCTTTTATGTTTTTAAAAGTAAGGCCAGACTCCTGTGAAGAGACAGAAGGGCGTCTTATGTTACGATCAAATTCTGATTCTTCTAATCGTATATATTTTGAGGATTAAAGTGACAAAATCGCCGAAAAAAGTAGTTGGTGGAGGTATCTATTTATTTCAGATAGTCCATGGGAAATACCCCTTTTCTCTCGCTCGTGCAAACATCATTTCGCCGGCCGCTCTAGTATCACCATATTTTTCCATGGCCGCCTGATGAAAATTTTCCACGATCAAAGTCCTTCCTAACTGCCGCAATACAGCTATAGGATCGCTAATCAAAAGTGGTCGATGACGTTCAATCCAAATAGGTGCAATTTGCGAAGAACAAATGATCTTCGTCTGAGGGCCAAAATAGCGCTGAAAGCGTAAGGCCTCATACGGCTCCAATGCTATTAATAAATCCAGCTCTCTTTCTAAAATTTGCGACGAATAGTATTCATAATCTACAGTTTTAGAAAAAAATATTCTCATTGTTGAATATACTGAACCAAGTGTCTGTGCTCCACCTTTAAAAATGGCCCCTTGAACCGAAAAACTACTTTTCTGAGATAGAGTCCAAATGGATTTAGTGAGACGAGAAATTCCCTGGCCACCGATTCCAGTAATAATTATGTTAAATGGTGGTTGATAGTGCAGTGACATCAAACATCCTTTGCCAGTAATGCTTGCGCCAGTTTCATCCAATTAACATTGGCCGAGATGGCCCCGTTTGGGCAGACTTGCTTACAAACGCGGCATCGTTTGCAACGATCTAAATCAATGGAAAAATGTGGTAAGTTCGTTGTCTTTTTAACTATGGCCGGACATTGAAGCTCTCTATAACACAAAGTACAATCCTGGCATTTGGAACTATTAATTGTAGGAGAAAAGGCCTCTCTCCTTTTTATTGCCTGTGCAGGCAACATCTTCGAACAAGCACCTTTAACCCACAAAACCCGAACTCCTCGAGAGTGCACTAACTGCTTTAATTTTTTTTCATACGAAGATAAATCAAAAGCATCAACAGTAAATAATTTGTCTACTCCCAAAGCATAAAGAAGCTTTTCATGGTCTAGCTTAGGATTAGAAGAAAGAGAGGCCTGGTGTCCAGTCATTGCAATATATTCATTATCAAAAACAAGGTGTAAAAGATCTACTTTGTTATGTACAGCAGAGGCAATTCCGCTAATACCCGCATGAAAAAAACTAGCATCTCCCCCTGTAGAGATGACTAATTGAGAAGAGGCCATTGCCGTAATTCCCTGAGAAATTCCTACTCCGGCATTCATACACAAAAGCCAATCAGCACGCTGAGGAGGAAGAGAGGAGCAACCAATATCTCCACCAATAACCCAACGATCATCTCCTTGTTCTGCCCGCAAAACCTTCTCGATGATATAAAAAGAGGCCCGATGAGGACAACCTTCACAAAAAGTTCCCAGTCGTTCTGGCACTTCTATCTCATGAGGTGCTTGCAAATTTTCTCCCATTTGTCTTATTGCAATATCAAATTTATCAGCAAAAAAATTGTAGATCGAAGAAAAAGAGATTTCGCCGTAAGGCGTAAAAAAGATTTTTCCCTCCATGGCCGTTTGAATTTTTCCATAAAACAAAGATTTTAAACTATTTTCTAAAAATCCTCCCTGATCTTCAATCACTACCACTTCTTTTTTATTGGCAAAAAAAGGCAACAACTTTGCTTCATTTAGAGGATACGTCATATCAATATTGAGTAGATGAACTTTCTCACTTAGCTCTAATCTTAAAATAGACTCATAACTATGTCCAAAAGTGGCACCACGAGTAATAACTCCTATCGCGCTATTAGCATTAAAAAACTCTTTACCAAAAAAAACGTCCTGAGAGATTGTCTCCATTTTAGCAAATAATTTTTTACTGTTTGCTACACATTGAGCACCAACATTAATATAGCTGGCCGGATTTTTTATAAATTTAAACTCTCTCTGTGCTTGTCCAATTTTGCTTTCATCCGTCAACAGACTATCATGATTAAAACAAAGCCTAGTTGGTAAAAAGACAACTACGGCCGTGGCATATTTTTCTGACAATAAAAAGGCCTCTTTGGTTTGATAATAAATCTGCGAAATAGTAGTTGGTTCAAAAAGTGGTAAATTAATTTGGGGTAAATACCAATGAGGATCTTCCTCTCCAGTACTACATTGTGCCCCAGGATCGGTACCTACAACTAATAACATTCCTCCCCTAATACCAGTGTATCCAATATAGTTTAGCGGATCAGCGGCAATATTCATCCCGACATGCTTCATAACTACCATCGAGCGCGCGCCTGACAGACTTGCACCTAGGGCCGAAAGAGTGGCCACATGCTCATTGATGGCATCATTAAAAACCACACTGCCTTTGTATTTACTATTTAGTTCATAAATGGCCGGAGCAATCTTATTAACCGGTGAGCCGGGATAGTGGGAAAAATAATTAAGTCCCATCTCCATGGCCGCCCAAGCAACCGCCTCATTTCCATTAATAATATTTCTCACCCATCACCTGCGCTAATTGTTCCTGTGGAATAGATTTTATATCACCCTTGAACTTGGGAGCATTGATATTTAAAATGGCCAATGCTTGACACTGTTTCACACAGGCCAAACATTCACAACACTCCAGCTCTAATTGAAAGGATGGATACCCGTTATCTTCTTCGCCAATTATTCCTTTAGGGCAAATATTTTGACAGGCGTGACACTTAGTACATCGCTCACTAACTAACTTTGGCCCAAAATAACTCTTATTATTAAATGTACAAAGCCAATTTGCCACTGAAGATTTAAAGTGAATCGTTGATCCTAAAATATCCATACAAATTAAAATAGTAAAAACAGAATTGGCCAATAAATATATCGGAAGCATATGGATGAAGGCCGGGTAACTTTCTACATACCACCACAAAAAAAAGTAAGAAGGAATACTAATCACCATAAGATTGTTGGTTGCCCATTTAAAGGGCAAAAAATCCAAAAAAGGTGTTAGTAAAATTGTTATGGTGTAGGCAATGGTAATAAGAAAAACATCATGATTATATTGCATGCCTAAAAAAAGCGCAAAAATAATATAATACTTTAGATAAGACAAAAAATAAGTCCCTACCATTCCAATGGCCAATTCCATCCGATCAAAAAATGGCATGCGCAAAATATGCATCCGCTCTGAAATAGATCTTTTATCTTGCGCCAGATATTCTGGGAGATCGTAAAAACTGGCCGGCCCCCACTCTCCATTAAAACCACTTCGTTGCCGCAAAATCTGCAAATCAACTCCCACTGCTGCCAACTGTGGCAAAATGACTCTTCTGTGTGATACCAATTCATCCAACTTATAAGTAAAAATAGCATCTACGACTTTATTTTCATTAAAATCTCCGGCACCTGCGGCACACCAAACATTAACTCCCGCCGAATCCACTACCAATATGTAGCAATTCAAATTTTTTAATATCCTTTTCAGCTTAAAAACTGTTAGAAAATAGTTGCCGGAAATTAGCACCAAAGAATTTTTATCTGGATGGCCTAAGGCCACGATTCCCGGGGGATACCTCAAGGGAAAATATCTAAATAGTATCGAACAACAATACCAAAAATAATCTTTCAATGAAAAAAATCTCCATTCATGGCCTTTTGCTCACTTTTAAAAAGACTATTCCCCCTCCCATATTTTTCTTTTCATCTATTTTCAGATTAAGCTTTGCAAGATCGTCAGGAAGATTTTTTACAGGACGAATCACTGTTCTCGTAAAAAGAAAATTTGGAATAAAAGAGATACAAAAAAGCAAGTTATAAAAAAAGGCCTTAATCTTTACATCTGGCCAAAGCTCATCATTTATCAGAATAAATCCCTTATCTTTAAGATGATCTCTCATCTGCATTAAAGTTCTAAATCGTAAATCATCAATTAGTTCTCCCAACATCAGCGAGGCAATAATCACATCAAATTTCTCTCCATTTAAAACTTTATCCATACTGGCCGATCCCGCATTAACAATTTTAATATTGGAAGATAGTGATTGCTTTTTAGCGCGAGAACGCAAAATATCTAACATCTGTATCGAACTATCCAAAGCAACAACTTGTGCCCCTTTTTTAGCACAACCAAGTGCAACTTTTCCACTGCCACATCCAACATCTAAAACACTATCACCGACACTAACTTGCTCAATTAATTTTTCAAGAGAGCGGCCATATCGACCTAGCGAAATTATATTCATAAACTTTTCGTAATGAAAAGGTGCCTGCTCCACGAATTTCATCAAACCATAAATTAGCACCCATTACCCCCATAGCAAATATTTTAGATGACGAGCCTCGATTTTTTTTTGCAAAATCCTGTAACGTTTTTCTATGATATCCGAAGAAATTTTATTCGGATAGGTTGACGCTAAAGTATGCGGACGATCTTCATACTTAAAAACCATGTACATCCCAAACTTTGCCTGCTCCACTACTTCTACCGATTTATCAAAATCCTCCTCCGTCTCACCAGGGAAACCGACAATGATATTAGAGCTAATCATGCCTACCTTTGTTTTGGTAATTACCTCATTGACAGTGTCTACCACCTCTCTTGCAGAATAAAAGCGCTTCATCTGCGCCAATACTTGATCTGAACCAGACTGAATGGGAGAGCAAAATGCCTTTATCCGGCCAGTAGCAAAAATTGGCATCAACTTATCTTTCAACTTCACCAACCAAAAAGGATCGATGTAGCGAAGATTAACAACAAAATTAGAATCAACGGCCAAAATTGCGGATAAAAGATCTGCCAAATCTAATCCAATATCAAATCCATATCCCCCTTGATCTTCTCCGGTTAGAGCAATCTCTCGCTGCCCTTGTGCCACCCCTTTTCGCACTTGGGACAAAATTAAATCAAGTGGATCACTTTTTATTGGGCCATGGGCATGCTTAATTCCACAATAACTACATTTTCCTGTACATCCCATCGCACAGCGAATTAAAAACCATTTCTCTGAAGGCACAGTATATAAAATTTTAGGAACACGAACTCCGGGAATAAAGGACAATTTCTCAAAACGCTTACGAGTACGGAAGTAGCTATGTATTTTGGGATCAGTATTATATTCATCCTCTGAAACAAAATGGTTGTCAAACTCCTCAATCTTTTTTTCTACACTCACCACTTTATTAAAATCGGTCATCTCTTGAATGCGTATATATTTTCCTGCAAAAATCTTGTCTACGGCCGTGCGATTAATCTGGGGCAGACATCCGGTTAGAACTACTTCGGCATCACTTTTTTTACCCTTCGTATACTCTTCTATTTTTTGTAATTCATGATTCTCCTCACTTTGAGAAAAACCGCAGGTAGAAACAATGATAAAATCTGCTTCTTTAAAATTACTCGTCACCTCCCAATCATTGGCACTATACCAGCGTTTTAGCATATTTAAATTCATTGCGTTCTCTGTACAAGGATGATTAGTAGAGTGAAAAAATACTTTTTTTGTTATCATCGTTAATAAACCTTATCCACAAGTATCGTTATTTTTAAAGCGCCACGAATACATTTATCTTGTTAGGCATAATAAAATTTATTAGACTATTTAACAAGTAAACACTCTATGCAAAGGCCAAAAGAAAATGTCACAACAAAAATCTCTAACGGAATGGTCTGGTTTTCGCGGCACCTTCAACTCTTGGTTTTTTAGCACTGCCGCCCGTCGACTAATTGAGAAAACAGTTTTTGGAAATTATTGGCCAACCTTTTACACCCAGCTTGAAAAAAATATAAAAACAGGCAATGAGACTATTTTGGACGTCGCCGCAGGATCGGGCAATTTTAGTATTCCCATTGCCCGCAGACTGCAAAATGGAAAAGTTATTTGTATCGATCGCTCCAAAGAGATGTGTCACTACCTAGCAAAGCGGGCCACTAAAGAGGCCCTTCTTTCCCGCATAGAAATTATTAATCACGATATTTTAGAAGATGGCCCCCAAGACAACTCGATTGATTGGGCCATTTCTGGAAATTTTATGCACGAATGCTCTCGCCCTGAGAAAATATTTAGCAAAATGTATCAAACATTAAGGCCCGGCGGCACCATCTTGGTTGTCGATTTCCGTGATTGGCATGGATATGATGGCGGTGATTCTCATGGCCCATTTCACCCCGATGAATTTGGCCAACTATTTACCAATGCTAATTTTAAAAATATTAACATTCAAACCAAGCGACACTTCGTCATTGGAACTGCCAACAAATAGCTTCTTAGGGTGCATTATGAAAACTTTTTGTGTTGTTCCGTCCGCCCATGCCTGTACCGAACTAGTAGTAGAAACCAATCAACTGCGCACTTATATGAAGGCCGCCAATTTTGAAGAGATTGATAATAAGTTAAAAAGCGATGCTGAGTATATTTTGGTGGCAACCTGTGCTTTCAATCAAGAGTTTGAAAATGAGGCCTTCGCTAATATTACCAGTGCCATAAAGCAAAAACGCGCCGATGCTAAAGTGATCGTCTCTGGATGTTATCCAAAAATTGCACCACTTACCTATAAAAGTTTTGCCAATGAGACGGTAGACATTCCACCACTTAATATGAAAAAAATTGAAACAATTGTTCCGGCAAAAGTGGCCTTTAATGAAACTATCCCGAATACTGTAAATCTTCATGAATATTTAAAAGATAGAGTCTTTGCCAAAGGAATAAAACTAAAAAATTTCTGTCGCACTTTAAATAAAATTTTACCCTTTAATACGGAACCCAAATGGCTAGACTCTCTTCCCATGACAGATTGGTATTTTATTCAAGGCGGTAATGGCTGCTTAGGAAAATGTACTTTTTGTGCCATAAAACATGCGCGCGGAGGTATTCAAAGTGTGGGAATTGATCAAATCATTCCTCAGGTAGAAAAAGCAGTACGCCGAGGATATCAAACCATCTCTTTTGCCGCCACTGATATGGGATGCTGGGGGGCCGAACGTGGCCAAACTCTGGCCGACCTTTTAAAAGAAGTTATCAAAGTAAAAGGCGACTTTGTAGTTGATATGCACTACTTTGAGCCAGAATGGCTGATTAAAAATTTAGGTGAGCTTACCCCTGTTTTTCAATCAGGGAAGATAAAATCTTTTGGAACTCCCGTGCAATCTGGCTCTAATAAAATTTTAGAAAAAATGGGGCGAGCATACAAAATTGAAGAGTTTATTTCCGCTGTAAATTTTGTCTTAGAAAAAACTAAAGTACGCAGCTTAAACTCCATTATAATGGTGGGCTTTCCTTCTGAAACAGTAGAAGACTATTTGGCCTCCTATAATCTTATTAACAAGGTAAAAGTATCTTACTGGTGCCTTTTAAAATATGAGGGACGCTATAAGGTGGAAAGTGAATTGTTGCCTGATAAGGTTTCTGAAGAGATTAAAAATGGCCGACTAGAACGGATTAAACTAAAGGCCATGCTACGCAACTATGTAGGATTACCAGATCTTCTTACTGAAAAAATGGTCTCTGCCAAATATGGCCCAGTTCGTTAACCAAGTTAGTGCTAATTTTTCCAGAAGTTTTTTTATAGACTCCTTCTTTTTATTCAAGAATAATAATAGTGAGTATTTTTATTATAAATTTAGGAGGATTTTATGGCAAAAAAATGGGGATCTTTAATTGTCCTGACATTTCTGTTTTTACATAATGTTTTTGCAATCAGCACAAAGGCCACCGCCGAATCTACTAGCGAACTTAAAGCTCCGGCAATTACCTTTAAAATTTTAACTGACGTAACCATGGCACCCCTTTTAAAGCAGGCCGCTGAGCGGGCCAAACGCCGGGCCGTCGCCTCTGATCAACTAATCGATCCAACGAAAATGAGCAAAGAATATACTTCCTTTCGTGATAGATTTATCAACGCCAAATCTCCTGATGATGTGGCCCGCGAAGTGGCATTCTTAGAAAAAGGTTATAGTGATTTCCCTCTGGACTTACAATATTTTGCTGCGCAGATGATCCCCATTAAGGCCTTTCGTGGAATAGTCTACCGCATGGTTCCCTTGGCAGAAAAAGAGAACATCACGCACAGTGCTCTTTTAACTACAGTGCAAGGTTTTGTTGAACAAATGGGCATTTATATCCCCAAGGATCACGCCAAAGCACTCTTAGATTATCTTTTGTCTCCCTATGTAACTGAGGACAATAGCATTGTTACACAAATAAAGTCCTCAGCAGATCTACAACGTTATGTGGCACAAGAAGTTATTCCTATGACCTCCAACGCCATTTTTCGCCTGCAAGAAATCCAAATTGGCAACAATGACGTTATTTGGGACAATACTATAATTTACGGTAACACGGCATTCCTGGACGATATAAGACGCTATAGAATAATTGCTGATGTCGATCGTTATGCCGCTATTGCCCATCTTCATTCTGCCTTAGCGCACTTGTGCTTTTTAGATGCTTATAACCTAGATCGCCTCTCCGAGTTACTTAAAGATGAGGGTAAATTAGTGGGATTAGATGGCTTCTTAGCAAAAAAAATCGAAGGCGCCACCTCACTGGATCGAGCGGAGGTCATGCAAAAAGAGCGCTATGAAAAACTATTTGTCACGACTAACTATGCAAATACCAAAGAGTGGATGGCACTCTCTTTTACCAACTTGGAACAAAGTATTCGTAATATTCGTCTAGTATGGAACGAGACTAAAAATCGTCCGGCCGAAGAGTTTGCCATTTTGGATTCTACCAAAGTTATTCCTTGGGAAAAAGATATTGAAATTAATCTTTCTATTGCCGAGGTCATCATGGAAGGAAAGGCCCAAATTCGTAGTGCCGTTTCAGGAGAGAAGTTGACAATTAATCTGCCTGGTTTTTTCGAAAATCCACCCAAAGATTTGAAAAAACTTTTACCAATCGTTCCGGCAAATTGGAAAAAAACTGATCGCTACGCATATTTAAAGCTTCCTCCTAACGTTAAAAATCCTAATAACCGTAGTTATGATGATTTAGAAGGAAATCCTGGGACAAACAAGAAGGATTTTCAGTATCGAAACTACTATCATGGCCAGGCCAAAGAGTGGAATTTGGACGCTTACAAAACTCTCTTTCCAGAGCTGGCCAGCGGAAAAGATATTAAAAAGGCCGTACGCATTTTAAGCGAGACTTGGAATAGTTCTCAGGTAACGGCCATCTCTTTCATGCAATAATCTTTTTTTTTACTTAATGAATCTATTAGAACGTTTTGAAGCTCTGCTACTTGCTCTTTACCAGGCAAGTAGCAGACATCCTCGCTTGATAGTTCTATTTTTTATACTCTTGTCTTTTTTCTTTTCTTTTTTTATTCCTAAGCTTTTTTTTCATATTAACACTGAAAATCTTGTAGATAAAAATTCTCTCTCTAGTAACCGATTGGAAAAATTGCAACAAGACTTTCCGACAAAAAATTCACTCTACCTTTTCTTTCACTCTCCCACTCCCTTTGTGGGAAACACTCTATGCACCATAGATAGTTGGTTAAAGGCACAAGGCCGCCACAATACTCACATCAGTGCCATTCGCTCTCCATTTTTTTTGCGACGCCCCCAGGTTAACAATGAACTGCTTTTTTATCCGTACCTAATACCTCCTCCTTGCCTGAAAGAAAATAGAGATAAGGTATATGACTTTTCTCTGATTGATCAATCGCCTTGGCGACAAATTCTTACTACTAAGGCCGGAGATTTTTTTGGAGTAGAAATTTTATTTCATGATACTCCCGGCGGCAGTCAATTTGGCAAATTTGATCCAGCAATTTTACGTGCTTTCAAACATGAGTTTGATTCATTTATCCGAAACACCCTTCCAACCATCAAAACTGATTTTTTAGGCCACATGGGATATTTCCATTACGGCATAGAGGGGTTAGCGCAAACTAATCTTTTAAATGTTGCTCTTATTCTTCTTCTAATCTTTTTATGTAAATTGGCCTTTGGAACCTATAAGTCCGGCCTTCTTCTTACTTTGACCTTAGTAATGATGGGAGGAGTATTATATGGCGCCATGGCCCTCTTTGGTAGTCCGGTGGATACTCTTAATGCTGGACTATTTCTCATCGTCACCATCGCAGTTGCTGAAGATTTTTTTTTCCTCTCTGTCTGGCAATTACAACATCCGAAAGATCACGAAGATCTTTTTGTAAAATTTCTTGTTCCCTGTTTTTTTACCTCCTTCACCACCATTATAGGCTTTGGCTCTCTTTGCTTAACAGACCTTACCATTATTCAACGCTTCGGGTTTTGGGCGGCCTTTGGGGCCCTTTGGGAATGGCTTTTAATTTTCTTTTTTCTGCCGGCCTTTTTACAACTCTTTCCCAACTGGAAAATTTGGACAGATCAGCGAAAAGCAAGATTTTATAAATTTTCAAAAAGAATCCTTTTACGCCAACTTCCCTCGCCTTTAATAAGGCCACTCATAATATTAGGCTGCTTTTCACTTTTTTTACTCTTTCATTTAAAGATTGCAGATGCTCCTTTTAAAATCTTCCCCCAAGATCATCCCTTTCGAGCAGGTATTTTACGGATTCAAGAAAAAAGTGGATGGCAAGTATCATTTGATATGATCTTCGAAAATAAAGACGATCAAGTTTTTAATGAAATGATTATGCAAAAATTGGCCAATGATCCACTAATTAGCTTTGTGCAAAATCCCTACGAAATTGAACGCTACTACACCCAAGATTTTCCTCCTCTGACTCAAAAACTTATTTTACGTGAATATTCTTGGACGACAGATTACAAACGCCATAAATCTTCTCAAGGCCAGCTCCATTCTACGATCTTTGGCCGAGAAAATAGCATTGAAGATTTTTCTCAGTTAATTGCTAAAATTAACACCTGGTGTGAGAATGGCAAAAGATGCTATCCCACCGGAGATGCGATCTCTTTTGCAGAAATTGCCATGCAAATTCCAAAAGTTTTAATTGAAAGTTTTTTTTATAGCGTCTTTTTTGTTACGGCCATATTAGTTTTCATTCTGGCACAAACTGGACATGGAAGTGTCCGAAACATTTTTGCCACTCTGGTCTCTTCATTGTGGGGGCCCTCTATCATGATTTTAATTTTTTGGGCCTTTGGCGTCTCTTTAAATTTTATCACCTGCACCTTTGCCAGTGTTTTGGTGGGACTAACTGGAGATAATGCCGTTCAATTTATTTTTGCGGCCCGCAGAAAAAATATCTCGGTGGGAATTGTGGAACAAGGAGTCAGTTCTATTCATATTGCCATTATAACCTTTTTGGCCAGCAGTGTATTTTTATTTTCCTATTTTGAAGCAATGCGGACAATGGGCCTTTTAACCGCCACCGGCATCGTGATTATGAATTTTGGGGATATTTGGCCTTTAAAAAAGCTACTCTCTTAATCATCCTCCCCCAGCTGAATTCTAATTTTTAAAAAAAGATTCCGTTGGATAGTAGGCACGATCATCTAGTTTGAAGGCCTCCAATTCAACATCTTGAGGATATTCACATGTAAAAGATAATTCTTGGGGATGAGTACGTGTGACTAAAAAGCGATGACTGGGCCCTTTTGGTTTTATTTCAATCATCTCCTGTTGTGTGGAACCATCGCGAAATTGTCGTATCATTTGCGCCTGAACTTTCTGCCCTTCTTGTTTATTTATCTGCAAGTGCAAAAGAAAATATCGCTCATCCCATGTATAATCTAGCTTTTTCATAATACCCCTCTAGCTCAAAACAATTGGAAGTTTATGGCCACATCTGGTGCAGCAGCTCTCTGCAGAAAATGTCTCTTTAATGTAGGTAGATAGGCCGAAACGTTCAATTAAAAGTTCATGGCATTGTGGACAATAGGTATTTAGGCCAATGGCCTCAAAGGCATTGCCGACATAGGGATACATTACTCCCTTATCTAAAGCTCTATTTCTAGCACTCATCACATCTTCCAGTGGAGTTTGCTTTACATCCATATATTTGTAGTCTGGATGGAAACGTGTGAAATGAATTGGCGTAGTCGGTGCCAATTCTGATAAAATAAAATTAATCATCTTATCGTAATTATCATTATTATTTGTAAGATCAGTCACAACTAAATTACTGATCTCATAGTGTATTCCGCTGCGATGAATTTGATTGGCATTATCCAAAACCGGCCGCAACCATCCTTTTGTAAACTTAGTATAATATCCCTCATCCATGGCCTTTATAGAAATAGCAAATACATCAATAACCTCGACCAACATTTTGACCGCTTCTGGTGTTAGGAAAAATGCCGATTTAAAAAGATTTTTTAGCCCTCTTTTTTTTGCTTCCTTGGCAGTATCAATCACAAATTCAAACCATACTGCCGGATCGTTGTATGTCCAGCTAAGAATTGGAATATTGTCTTCTAGTGCTTTTTCTATTACTTGCGCACTTGTGTACTCTTGAATGGTGTGCTCTGGCGTATATTGAAATTGTGAGTAGGTCCAATTTTGACAATAGTCACAATCTAAATTACACCCAAAATTCCCTAGAGATAAAATCTTGGCCCCAGGCATGTAATGAAAAACGGCCTCGGCCTCAATACGCTCTACTGTGACATGAGTGGCCTTGCCATAATTTTGAGTATAGAGAATTCCTTCAATATTTTTTCGAACTTTGCAAAAACCAACATGGCCTTTCGCAATTTTACACTTTCTTGGACAAACCAAACACTGCACTTTGTTATCGGCCAACTTATCATACAAATACGCCTCTTTTCTGGTATCGTTCCACACTTTATGTAAATCGTAACGAACGACATCTTCACTATAAGGATTGCTCAATTTTCACTCCTTTAATCATGTCTGCTGTCATAACTCGGCCATGGTTGAGTAATACGATACTTCATCCTCTACAAAGAGGCCACTTTCTAGACGCCGCTTTAAATTAATGTAAAACGTTTAAACCTCATTTAAGAAAAGGAACAAAAACGCCGAAAAGGGAAAGGCGGAGGTTATTACTATGCCCAATATAATCGATATATTTAATAAAAAACAATCACTGCTTTTTGGCATTTTAGTTGCTTTGTTATTTTCTTACTCTTGCTCCTTGGCCCCCCTTAATCGGACACCCGCCAATGAAGGCCAAACATTCTCTTCTTTGGCCACCTTTGGAGCGGAATTTACATTTACCAATCGGGACATTATTCGCGAAAGCTCTATCTCATACGATCAAGTGCGGCCCATACGCAAAAAGGCCAAAGATGATCTAATCGCTACTATTTTAAAAAGTTGTGATGGATGCTACCTGGACAAAAACTTCATCTATTACCCAAACGGAATCTGGATTGATGTCTCCCTGGATCCTTCAGTAGTAGAAGTCAGAATGAAACCAGTGACGGTGGAAGAGTTTGAGCATTTTGCACCAACATTGCAAAAAGATCTCTTTGAAAATGCCAAAAACTTAGGACTTTTACCTGATCCAGAATATGGCGGCGGCCATATTCATATTGGATTGGAATCTGCTTTTGAAAATGATGATCTTTTATTCCGCAACTTTATGGTAGATTTTTTTAATCATCCTGAAATAGCATCTGGCATATGGAAAGAGGACCTGCTCAACGCTCCACATCTAACCAAGCTACCTAACGAAAAAATTAATCGCTTCATTGAGCTTGTGGAAACTTTTGATAATGGGAAATTAAATCTCTGGGACTTGCTGTGGGCCATAACCAACGAGGTATACGATGTAAACTTGGCCCCCAAATCATGGAGTGAAGATGCCTCTCCCGATAAATACCAGGCCTTCAACATCAGACGCATTGTTGGTTCTTTTGCAAAAGAAGAAAAAACTGCAGAAATTAGATGCTCTAAAGCACAAAATGATGCGTTTGAATTTTTAGCGCAAATAAAACTTCTGCAAAATAGAATTAACTACCTCCGGCAACTCGGCCATCCTATCCGCCCGGTAATTTTAAAAAATCTTTCTCCTCAGCAAAAGGTAGATAACTATTTTGACTATATAACAGAAAGCGGCGGAAACTGGAGAATGTACAAAGAACTTCTTCATTCTGAATATAAACATCTAACTCCTGAGCATGCCAGGAATGGAACATTATGGAAAAATGAAATGCTAAAAAAATTGGCGCAAACCAATATTGAATGGACGGAAATCTACCGCGAACTCAAAGGGGTCGATATTATCTCGGAAGATGTTTTAGAGGTAACAACTATTGCACTAAAAAATGCCAAGATAGAAACTATTGAGTATCAAGAACTCTCTACTATTTTTAATTATGGCCATTGGAAAAATGATTCCCTGGGAAAAAATATTGTAAACATGACAGAAAAAAAATTAGAAAATTATAACGCCTTCCCTCGAAAAATTATACGCTCTTGTCTTGGTGCCTTGATGAATTTAATTTGGCCAGTTTCTAAATAGACACTCCTTAGATGATATTTGTAAACTTTAATTAAATTACTCCGAGTAGCTCAACACAAAAAAATTCTATCCGCAGGAGCACCCGTTATGTCCATCTCTTTTGCCTCTCTTAAATTTGATAAAAAAATCTTAATCCTTTTTTTCATTTCCACACTATCGTTAGTAATTGCGATGGGAATCATCTCTTACCTAAACGCTAAAAAAGCAATCTATGCTCAAGTAGAGGAAAAACTAAACTACCAAGTTCGGGCACTGCGTGACTCTTTTGAGACAAAATTTGCTAATATTCCCCAGGAACTTACTAAGGCAAAAGATATTGCCGAACGCTCTGTTATGCAACAAGCAAAAATCATCAACGATTTCATCTTAAAATATAACCTCACTAACAACGAGGAGGAATTAAAAAATTTATTGTCCAAATTTGCCGTAGGACAAACTGGCTACGTTTACATTTTGGACTACCAGGGAAATTATGTACTCAGCAGCAAACGCGCATCCGATGGCAAAAACATTTGGAATGTGCAAGATGCTAATGGAGATTTTGTCATTCAGAAAATTGTGGCCGCAGGCAAGGCCTTAAAAAATGCGGAATTTACAACCATCTCCTATCCCTGGAAAAATCAAGGAGAGACCAATGCACGTGATAAAGTGGCCGCTCTTTTTCACATCCCTGAAAAAAATTGGGTGGTAGGGGCATCGGCCTACTACGATGATTTAATAGATTTCACTATGGAAAAAAAGCTTTCTGATGATTTCAAGACGGCAATTCAAAAAGAGCCGGTGGGAAAAACTGGTTACGCCTACGTCATGAACTCCAAGGGAGACTTAATTATCCATCCAAAACAAGAGGGCACAAATATTTCACAATTCCCTTTCATTCAACAAATCTGCAAAGAGAAAGAGGGTTTTATTAGCTATGACTGGGAAGGATCAAAAAAGATTGTCTCATATGTTTATTTAAAAGATAAAGATTATATCATTGCCGCCGGCAGTTACTTACGCGACTTTACCGATGAATTGCAGGCCATCTTTATTTCTACTATCGCCTCTATCATTGTGGCACTATTGCTGGTGGCGGTTATCTCCTGGTATATAAAAGTCTTTATAAAAAAACTTTCTACCGATCTAATCCATAGCTCTCAGAAAATCAAAAATAATTCCAATCAAATTTCTACTGGAAATCAAGACTTGGCATCTCGCACTCAAGAGCAGGCCTCAGCATTAGAGGAAACGGCCGCGACACTAGAAGAGATTACCTCTACAATAAAACAAACTTCTGAAAATGCAGGACTGGCATCTAATCTAGTGGTCGATTCCGAACAAAAAGCATTAAGCGGAGGAGCTCTTTCGCTGTCTGTGGAAAAAGCAATGAATGAAATCTCTGACAGTAGTCAAAAAATAGTGGATATTACCAACTTAGTAGATGAAATTGCCTTTCAAACAAATATTTTGGCCATCAATGCGGCCATCGAAGCGGCAAAGGCCGGAGAGTCTGGAAAGGGATTTGCTGTCGTTGCAATAGAAGTTCGCGATTTAGCACAACGTGCTTCTAGCGCTGCCACTGATATTAAAAATTTAATTGACTCCAACATGTTAAAAATTAAAGATGGCTCTTCATTGGTGGCCCAAAACTCACTACAGTTGAAGGATATTGAATCCAGTGTAAAAAAAGTGGCAGAAATTATGGCCGACATTTCTAAGGCGACCAAAGAGCAATCGTCTGCTATTGAAGAAATAAATAAAGCGGTAACGGAACTAGACTCCGTTACTCAACAAAACTCTTCTTTAGTTGAACAAGTTGCTACCAACTCTCAGGGACTATCCGGTGAGGCCGATGAAATGAATCGTTTAATTTTAGATAATTTTTCCACTTAAATTTATTAATTTGATCCTACTTCCGCTACTTCTTACTTAATTTTATGGCCATGATTCCGATAGGATTGCACACAACAAAAAACAGTATCTCAATTTAATTATGAGTATTTTGGCAAGAGTTTTAATTATTGGCCCAATTGCAGAAGATCGCCAGGTACTTGCGCAGGCCATTTTTTCTCTTGGACATACTGTCATTGAAACATCTTCAGAAAAAGATGCTCTGCTTAAATTTAAAACGGTAAGGCCAGATTTAGTATTACTCTCCGTTGGGGCCGCCTGCCCCGAGCATTTTGAAATTCTTGATTACATTAAATATGATGTCTCTTCTCACAACATCTCCGTAATTGTAATCTCTGATGGTGCGGACATTTCCAGCATTGTAAAGAGCATTGAAATGGGAGCTGATGATTACCTAACCCGGCCAGTGCAGGCCCCAATTCTTAAGGCAAAAGTCAACGCCTCGATTGAAAAAAAATTACTTCGCGATCGCGATGAGAACTATCGTAATCAAATTGAATTATACCTTGAAGAAGTAAAAGATAAAAATGCGCAAGTACAAAGTCTTTTGCGAGTTTTAACTCACGATATAGCCAATCCGTTAACTATCATTCAAGGCAATATTTCTATTGCTCACTCCAATTTCAAAAACAAAAAAGAACTTTCTGAAAAATATTTTGAAAAGATTGAGCGAGCTACACAAAACATTGCCGACATTCTTCAACACGTTCGCCAGATGCAGGCCATTGAAAGTGGGAAATTAACCGTCAAACTTGGCCCTGTAGATATTGGGGAGGCCATCGGGGATGGCCTCTTTACTTTCAAAGAAAAACTAGATGCTAAGAAAGTTTCATTGGTGGTGGAAAATCAATTGCCAGCAGATAGAAAAATAATGGCCGAAAAAATAAGTTTTAGTAATCAAGTTCTAAATAATTTAATTTCTAACGCTATAAAATTTTCTGCAGAAAATAATATCATTACTATCTGTGCTAAAGAGGTTGAACATAATTTTGTGCAAATCAATATCTGCGATCAAGGTATTGGCATACCCACTACTTTGTTAAGCAATATTTTCATGCCTAATAAAAAAACCTCTCGAAAGGGAACGGCCGGCGAAGAAGGAACTGGTTTTGGAATGCCTCTAGTAAAAACCTACATCGAGCGTTATGGCGGCTCTATTGAAATCAAGAGCAAAACCATTGATGAATTTCCTGATTCTCACGGGACAGAGGTTATTCTCAAATTAAAAAGGGCAATATGACAACAACCTCAGAAGATAGCATTTTGCGTTTTAGATATACTTTCAAAATCCATGATAGCGATCGCGTCGTCGACTATCAATTTGCCCTTAACAGTAAAACCCTACTTTTCATCCCACAAGAAACCGGCCCTGCAAAACTTTCTTCGTGGGCCGATCTCACTTTTTGCCAATGCTCCAATTGCCCCTTAGATAGTAAAAAAATTTCTCAGTGTCCAATTGCTTCCAACATAAATAATCTCGTCTATTCTTTTAATGATTTTCGCTCATACCAGAAGGCCACAATCATTGTCTCAACTCCCGAGAGAAAGTATTTCACAGAAGACTCTGTGCAAATTGGTCTCTTCTCTATTTTTGGAGTTATAATGGCAACAAGTGGTTGTCCGCACATGAATTTCTTGCGGCCGATGGCCCGCTTTCATCTACCTTTTGCTACTGTAGAAGAGACAATTTTTCGCTCTACCTCTACTTTTTTACTTAGAGAATATTTAATAAAGAAAACACAAAACAGTAAGCATGAAATTTCTTTGGATAATATGGCCGACCTCTATAAGAGTGTAGAATTAGTCAACGACGGAATTCTAAAACGCATTCACAGCATTGCCATCGCCGATGCCGACCAAAATGCACTTGTTATTTTAAACAGTTTTGCTCAAATCATCGGGATGGAATCAGAAAATGACTATTCAGAATTAACAAAAATATTTTTCCCCTGATCAACTAACAGCCGGAAGTTTTATCTCAAAAACTGGCCCACCTGTGGAAGCATTATAGACTCTCATTTCTCCTCCATGATCGGCCACAATACCATGACTTACCGAAAGGCCCAGCCCTGTTCCTTTTCCAATTGGTTTTGTGGTGAAAAAGGGTTCCATCACTTTATCTATAATATCAGGCGCAATATTTGGCCCACTATTGTGAATATGTAGAACAATCCATCTCTTAATTATGACTTCATTTTCACCCATGCGCTGTTTATCATTTTCCACCAGAACATCCACCACAAAATCTCCTCCTCCCAACTCCTCCATGGCATCTACCGCATTATTGGCCAAATTTAAAAATACCTGGGAAAGCTCATTGGCATTACCCCAAATGGCCGGCAGAGCACTCTCTCCCTCTAATCGAAAATTAATTTTGTTCTTAATAAAACGGGGACGCACTAACTCCACAGCATCATGGATTGCCGCTAATATATCAAATTCTCCCTTTTGCGCAGATTTTCTGCGTGAAAAGGCCAACAGGCCACTAACAATCTCCGAAATTCGCGTGGCCTGCTTAACAATTCGAGTCATATATTTTTCAACATAATCAGGAATCACCCCTGGATTAGTTGCTTCACTCTCTCGAAGACGTCCTAAAACATATTGTGCACCTGCAATGATCACGCCGTTGGGATTGTTGATCTCATGGGCAACTCCTCCTGCTAACTCTCCTACCGCCGCCAGTTTGGATGATTGCAACAACTGCTTATTTGACTCTTCTAATTTCTTTCTCTCTACATTCAGTTGAGAAGTAAGTTGTTGATTAAAATTTTGCAAAGTATCTTGTGCTTTTTTTTCATTGGTAATATCGCTATACTGCACAATAATAGCAATGACGCCCTTATCCTTATCTCGCAATAAATGGGCAGTGCAAGCATAACTGCGTCGCCCCCCTCCTCCCTGTGCCTCGATCTCCACATCTTCCGTTTGAAATGATAAGGTTGAAAGTAATCTATCCACAATGGCCGCTAGTCGTTCATGGCCAGACTCAAAGACAGAAAGTCCCTGCCCGACCAAGTCAGAGGTAGAAATACCTCCAAAAATCTCAAGAATATATTTGTTAACCAGAACTACTTTTTTATCTGCAGACAACATTATGACTCCGGTCAATAGGCCATCAAAAATTGCCTGAAGGGTGTCCTTGGTGCTAATTAATTGATCTTCACGCTGTTCCAATTCTTTCATCAGATTATCAAAGTTACTCAAATAAAAATTGCTCTCTAGGCCAATCCCGGGCAGCGTTAAAGGATGCGTAGAATCAAGGTCTCTTCTATTTTCTAAAACCAAAGCAATTTTTTCCACAAAGTAAGAAAGATGGGTATCGACAAATATCAAAGTTCCCAGCAAAAAAATAAATGCCGTGATAAATAAAACCACAAACAAAGCAAAAAGATCCCTAATCAACGTGTAAACCGGCGCGTAAGAGATCCCCACCTCTAAGGCCTCTGCTTCATTGTTAAATTTTCCCAAAGCTAAGTGAAGTCTATACTTGGCCTCCGAAAGATTTAATACCTTAGGCCGCAGAATCTGCTTGGCCACTTGTGAATGGCCGGCAATATCTATTTGCCTTAATCCTTTTTGAAATTTAACCGAAACCTCAATGCCTGATCTCGCTACCACGATGCCGTTTCGAAAATATTTTGCCCACATCACCAATTTATTATTTTGCAACATTGATACGGCCAATTCTGGGGAAAGCGAATGTAGCTCATCTTGGTAAGATATGGTGGCCAACTCCAAGGCAAGTCGATCCACTGCTTCTTCTGCTAATTTTTTTTGCTGCATGAAACTTATCGACATGGAAGGAAACAAAATGGCAGCGCAGACTGAGGCAAAGATCAAAGTTTTGAGATAACCAGACGGCCAAACAAATCGCCTTGCACTAATTGTTCTCTTCATTGTTTCACCTAGGCAGATTAAAACATACTAATATAAAATCAATACCTTATCACTTCCAGGTCTCACCCCCTAAAGAGTGTGACAATCTTTATAACCTTCTGATTTTTATCAACTTCTCTTAAACTAATGCGACAAGCATGTCTCACTTTTTAATTATAAAATAAAAAAAATGGAACTTTTTTTTATTAATTCGTTGAATTTAAAGGATTCTATCTAATTGGCAATCCTATTGCAATAGGATTGGCAGGACTTTTAGATTAATAAACTTTTCTTAGATATTTTACCAAGGAGACTTTATGAATGAAACACAGCACGCATCAAGTGAAAACTTCTCTCTGACTGACAAAATGGGCATCTTTATCGGCACCATCATTTTTCTTTTAATAATGCCACTCACCCTTTTAATTTCTTCCCTCCCTATAGCCATATTAAAAAATATAATTTCCAACAGTGTGATTATCATGTTTGGCGGTTTTTTTCTTATGCTCATTGGTGGGGCCGTATCACTGGTTATGTCACTTATTTTCGGGATCATCATCTCTTATACAATGAACAAAATTGATAAATTTATCAATGTCTCAGAATTTTTCTTCCGCTTAGTAAGAAATGATCGTCCATTCCAAAATAGCTCTTTTTCTAACACCGGCGCCTTGATTGGTGGAGCACTCTCCATGATTGGACTAATTATCAAAGGTGGCGAACCCATTCACACTGTAACTGCCAAAATTGAACACCTCTTCCCGGCCCCATTAATATTGAGCTTAGGTGATATCGTGACTTTAAACTTTGCTCATGGATATGCGGTGGCCACTGGCTTTCTAACTATTGGTTTACTATTCCTTATCGCTGGTGTAGCATCTGGCAGTATCACAGGTATCATTTTCGATAGATTATCTCACAAAAAACATGAGTAGAGGGGAAATGGTTTCATCAAGAGCGGTTTTTTTATTCGTTACAATAATAACAACACTCATTGGCCTGCGCAGTAATAGTGCATGGGCCAATGATCTTCAACTGGCCGATAACGAAGTAGTAAAACTTTTTTCGGAAATGCCAAAAGAAGTTCACCTGGCCGCTAGTTGTCTTGCTTGCCACAAAGAAAAACTGAGTGAATTAGAACAAAGCATCCACGGCAAAGCGGGATTGTTATCTCAACACCCTCCAGGGGCAATCTGCCTTACCTGCCATGAAATCAACCATCGCTCTAATAAACCCATCAGCATTGAAAAAAATAATTTGGATTTTTCTCATGCGCTCCCAAAGGAGCGGGCATGTATGAAGTGTCATGGCTCGGAAGCTCTGGCAGCTCAGTTTGGTTTTTCGCCTCACGTTCCTAGCGAATTCGAAGAGTCTATGCATTACCGCAAAGTAACAATTGGAGAAAAGAAGGCCCCTCTTTGCTTTGACTGTCATGGAGCACATAACGTACAAAGCATGCAGGCGCCAAATTCTTTAAAAAATAGTCCGGCAGAACGCGCCAAAGTATGTTCAAAATGTCATCGCGGTTCCAATGAAACATTTGCCATGACCTTTGACCATCGACCTACCACTTGGGAAGAAAAACCGCTGCAATACGCCGTCATTGCTATGTTTAAAACGCTAACGCTGGGAACCTTCGTGGGCCTGGGCCTCTTCATGTTATTAGATATTTCCAGTCTTATTCGCTGTATTGTTTTTAGAAAAAAAATGGGACTGCACGCTCATCACAAACCAAAAAAAGTGGAATATGTCGAACGACTTACCGCCTCACAACGTTGGCAACATTTTTTTATGCTCTCTAGTGTTCTCACATTAGTGGTGACCGGCTGGCCGCTTTTTTCTCCCGAATCAGAAACTTCTATCGCTGTTATGAATTTATTAGGCGGTGCCGGAACGGTGGCCATTATCCACCGCACCGCTGGCCTGGTAATGATCGCGGACTTCCTATACCATCTCTATTACCTCTTCACACTCTTTCGCAAAGGTGGAAAAATTTTGGCCTTCCCAATGCTACCCACGCCTAAAGACGTTATAGATGCTTGGGGGTTAATCCTCTTTTTCTTTGGCCTACGAAAAGATAAACCGGCCTTCAAGCAATTTGCTTTTTTTGAAAAATTTGATTATTGGGCAGTATTTTGGGGTGTGGCCATGATGGGTTTTAGTGGACTTATGTTGATGTTTCCCACCGTTGTAACTCGTGTTTTACCCTCTTGGTCTGTTAGCTTGTCTGAAATTATTCATGCCGATGAATCCTTACTTGCCGGAGTAGTACTAATTATCTGGCACTTCTATAACGTCCACTTTAAACCTGGAATTTTCCCAATGAATTGGGCCTGGTTGTCAGGGAAAATGCCAAAACATCACTACGAAGAAGAGCACGCCGCTCACGTGGAAGAGTTGAAAAAAGAAGGAAAGTGGAAAGAATAATTTTTCCTATTTTTTTATTGGCCCAGCAGTAGAAATACTTTTGATTACATTCAAAACCTTGGTTTTAAGAGCACTCTCCTCGAAAGGTTTTACCATAAAATTTTTAGCGCCATTTTTTATGGCATTTTCTAATACGGTTTTATCCAGTTCACCAGACACAATGATGATGCTATTGAGATTTTGATTTTTCATTTCTTTAATTTGCGAAAGAATTTTTACCCCATCTTTTTTAGGAAGATTTAGATCCAGCAATATTACATCAAACTGCTGATTAGATAACTTATTCGTGGCCGTGACACCATCGTTGGCAACAATAATATTTTTAAAAATTCCAATTCCTTCCAGACAAAGCGAAATCACTTCGCAAATATTTGGGTCATCATCTATTACCATAGCATTATATCGCGCTACCATCTTATTGTCCTGCCTCATATAAGTTTGTGAAACATAATATTCACTATTACTAAATTATATGGCCTCATCTTTTCTTTTTCAACTGACAATTCCTCAAGCAAAAATCACCCACTTTTTGTAAATTGTTTAGACGCCCTCACAAAAAATAGACGGCCCTCCATGCCAACTACTGTCAATCATTTGCGCAAAACGGTCAGGTTCTGGCATATATCTTGTAATGTAGCTCACTATGAATAAAAAATTAGTGCTGCCACTATGTGCATTACTCTCTCTCTCTCTGCTTTTTCCACTATCTGCCGAAGAAAGTAGTGACAACGAAATTGATTGTGAGAAAGATGAGGAACTTACCAAGGAACTTACTGCTAAGGTAAAGAAGTTGGAAGATGAGCTGGAAGAGATTTATGAAACGCTTGAATTAGCAAACAGCACAGATAGCGCATTGGCCAAATTACAAAAAAAAATATCCAAAGATACTAGTGCTGACTTAATTGATCCACATCTCTCCGCTCAACTAGCGCAAATTCTAATAGATAATTTTGGCAATGATTTCTTGACTGCCGCCCCACCTATTTTTCAATACAATGGCCCTTGGGCCACCCAATACGATCCATATAGTGGTGCCATTACTGATCCCTATGTCGTAGAGGCATACCAATTTAAAAACAGTATGGCCTCTCAGATCCCTTACGGATACGGACTAGATTTTCACAACTATCTCGAAAATAGCGGTATTGCCAAAAATTTTAGTAATGACTTGGCAGAGTACTACAATCCCAATATTGGAAATAATACTCCCCGCGAAAGTATCGATAGAATGAACACCACTCACACTTTTGTCCCCTCTCGCAATGATTATCGCTACTATCAATTCGAACCGGCCACCAAACCGGCCGACCCTTCCTACCTAAATGAACATCTCTTTTATGATTTTGATCAAAAGACAGTTGAATTAAATGAGAGTGAGCTTATTTGGATTTAATTTGCTTGGCCGATCCACGACTTAGGGAAGACCTCTCCTGCTCCAATATGAGTTTTGGGCATTACTACCGCATGTGGAGCAACATAGGCTCCCTCTCCCACCACGACATCCCCCATAATGCTGGCCTTAAGCCCTACCGTAGAACCATTTTTTATTAACACCGGAGCACAAACCACAAATCCTTTCTGAGCGTAATGAGCAAAGATCGTTACCGAGCCTCCGATTGTGACATAATCTCCCACTGTGATTAAACAAGGATCTGAGATGTTGGCAGTATTAACAATGGATCCCTTGCCTATTTTCATCCCCATTAAACGTAGGTAGAGAACATTTAAAGGCGAAGGAGTAATAAACTCTAAAAATGTATAACGAACCAAATAATGAAGCGCATTGTGAGTAGACCAGGCCAATGATTGATTGGAAAACCAAGGTGCACGATAAGGACGAAGTTTAAAGGGATTTAAAAAATTAAAAAATGGAACGACAAAGATGATGGACAGGCCATAGGCAAGATAAGCGGCCCCTAATGTCACTGCTTGCGCCAACGCCGCCACCACAAAATGACTATTAGCAACTGCCGACGAAATGGCCTTATAAATCATCATCCCGGGAAAAAGGGATAACCCAATAGAGAAAATATAGGCCCCCACCATTCCTACCATTACCGCTAAATAGGCCAGCGTACGAAATCTCCGGATAAAAGTCTCGCCCAATCCTTTCCATCCAGTAAGTTCCGAGTTCTTTGATAGAACGTCAATCCGCTTTTCTTTTTCAGGAACACTCATTGCAAATTCTCCAACTGATTTTTCTGAATGCCAATTGATTCGGCGTGAATAGTTTGAAACAGATTATTTACAAAATCACCACTCAATCCACAAGAAGTTCCATAGGCCAAACGATCATGAATGATTTCCTTCCAGCGATCAGATTGATAAAGAGATAAGTTAGAATGTGACTTAAGATAAGCAATCTTCTTTACTACTTCCATGCGCGAAGACATTGCATCTAAAATATCTTGATCGAAGCGATCTATTTCCTCTCGAAGGGCGGTTAACTCACACATAACTTTTTTATCTTCTGCCAAACTATCTCGTCTTTTTAGGCCGGCCAATAGTGTTTGCAAGGTGTTGGGGTATAACTGTTGGGCCTTATCACTTAGTGCTAACTCCGGCCGATAATGTGATTCAATCATTAGTCCATCAAAATTTAAATCTAGCGCATATTGCGCTAACTCCGCCACATACTCGCTCTTTCCCGCAATATGACTAGGATCAACAATAATGGGAAGTGAAGGGAATTTCTGTTTTAAGGCAAAGGCCATAGACCAGTTAGGATTATTTCTATATTTCTGTGGACGAAAGCTATAACATCCGCGATGAATAGCTGCCATTTTAGAAATACCTACTGCATAAATCCGTTCAATGCTTCCAATCCAAGCATCTAAATCAGCATGCATTGGATTTTTTACCATCACCACCAACTCGCTCTGGCCTCTAAGTGCCGAAGCAATTTCTTCCACATAAAAAGGATTCACCGTAGTTCGCGCCCCCAGCCAAACTGCATCAACTTTATGCTCCACTGCTACTTCTGCTTGCTCTTTAGTCCCCACCTCAACAGCAATTTTAAGGCCAGTTTTTTCCCGAACCTCTTGCAGCCAAGCAAAGGCCTCCGGCCCGGCACCTTGAAAATTACCCGGCCTAGTCCGCGGCTTCCATACTCCGGCGCGAAAATAGTTAATCCCTGGAATTTTGGCAATCTGTATGGCCGTAGTTAGTAGCTGTTTGCGATTTTCTGCGGCACAGGGGCCAGCAATCACCAGCGGATGAGTAAAATCCCTAATCCAATCATTGAGTGGTTGAAAATTCATAAGATCTGCTTATATATATTGGATACACGACAAGTTCAAGAAAGTTGATGAGATATTAACAATATTACAGAGTAAAAAGGATAATCGGCCAAACACTATTTGAAAATCTCCGAGGCCTTGTCCTCCGCTTGATCCTCTTTAATAAATAAAAAGCTGTTTTTTACATCACGCCCATGACAATCAACGCATCCCCACCCCGGCCGCATTAAACGTTTACCACCCTCATGGCAGCGCTCACACTTGCCAGCATAGGTTCTGGCCACCTTGTTATGCCATCCTAGGCGAAAATATTTTTCATGTGGAATATCTACGTGGCAAGCATCACAGCTAGGCAGCTTCGAGGCCCCATATTTTTTGGCAAACTCTCCATCTTTTTTGTGACAATCCAAGCAGGATATTTTAACCACTTTCTTCTTCTCTTCTTGCACATATGATTGGCCATGATTTTTGGCCAATGCCCAAGACTTCGGATGTGGATAATTATGACATTTAAAGCAGACCGAAGCACTATTGATTCCCTTGCTACCACCATCCAATCGGTGACAATCTATGCACATCTGCGGTTTTTTCAAATATGCTTTTCCATGCGAACTCCCTTTCGCAAACTGCTTTTCATGTGGATAGGCCTGATGACAGCGATCACAACTTTTTTTGGAAGGCCCGCCTTTAAAATCTGTTCCGTGACACTTCTGGCAAAGTTCTTTATTTTTTTGAAAACACTCTCCACCGTGATCTTTGGTTGATCTGAATTTTTCGGTGTGAGAGTAACAGTTTTTGCTCTCTTTTATCATTGAGAACATCTCCTCTTGGGCCATTAGTCCGCCGGCCAGCAAAAACGAGATTACTAATAGAAACTTGGGGGTAAAATTGTATTTTGTTTTCATGACACTGTTTTCGTAAAAAAATGTCTGTTTCTTGAGAACTTTATTTGCCAATCAAATTTTCGTATGAAACACTTTTTGTCAGGAAAAATTTAACACAATAGCAAACTATTATTGTCAGTATTAAAAAGGAGATTGAATGAAACTAATTATTACCATTATTACCATTTCCCTTATTATTCCACTATCCCTGTATGCTAACCTCCCAATCGATACTGTTAGCTTCGTACCCGAAAATAATTTGCGCGTTACTATTTATGATAAAAATGCATCTAACGTAACAGAGCAAGATTTTAACGCAATTTTGGACAAAGTAGAGAGCATCTACGCCTCCATCGTTGCCGAAAAAGGTGGACGCCTGGAGGTAGTACGCAATTGGGGAGATTCAACAGTAAACGCTTATGCCAATCGCGAAGGCGCCAATTGGAAAATTCATATGTTTGGTGGACTGGCCAGACACAATAGTATGACTCATGATGGTTTTGTTCTAGTGGCCTGCCATGAGTTAGGCCATCAAATTGGTGGAGCACCTAAAGGACGAACCCTCTTTTTTAAAAGTTGGGCCTCCAATGAAGGCCAATCGGACTATTTTGCAGCACTCAAATGTTTAAAACGAGTTTTTGAGAAGGAAGATAACATTACTGATGTGGCCTCTATGCAGGTTGATCCTGTTGCCGCTAACGCTTGTGAGCAAAGTCTCCCAAATCTCTATGAGCAAAGTATTTGTAAACGAGTGGCAATGGCCGGACAATCTGTGGCCAGATTATTTGCTGCTTTGGGCGGCGGAAGTGGCAGCTTTTCTACTCCTGATAGAAACGTAGTCTCTCGTACTAATAATTCGCATCCTTCTACACAATGTCGTCTAGATACCTACTTGGCCGGAGCACTCTGCCATCAAGATCCATATCTAGACTTAAGTGACAAAGATGAGCAGATCGGTGCTTGTAATGAGGCAGAAGGCCACACTATCGGTTTTCGGCCACGTTGCTGGTATCGTCCATAAATAAGAGATAAGATATCTACTACCTGGGCCTGCCTATATTTTAAGCGGCCATGTAATTATTAGCTGATGGCGCCCAGGGGTATGACATACACAAAATAGTAAAGTAAAATTCTCTTATTTGAGTATCTACTTCTTTGGAGGATTTTTATGTCTAGCAAAGTGATTAAAACCATTTCATTTTATTTGCTAGCTATAATTATTGCAGCAATGGGCAAACTCTTTGCTTATGAACCAGGTTTAGGAATAGAGTCTTGCGTTGGTTGCCATCCCACCAAAAACTATGGAGGTAACGGCCATGGTGGAATCGCTAAAAATTGCTTTAACTGTCATGGAAAAAGTCGCTTTGATACCCCGTACCGTTATAATTTGAATGATGAAACAAATACCATATGCTACAGCTGTCACGAGCAATTTGACCCGGCCTTTGGCACCTATGGAAATCCTGCTGGTGGCCATCCAGTGGCCAAACATCCGGTAGCAGGAGGTAATGATATGCTCTATCCGGAAAAGGAATTTTCCTGCGCTTCCTGCCATAATCCTCACGGTTCTCCGATGAGAGATATGTTTCGATATGAATCTCGCCCTGGCGAAGATCGCTGCAAGATCTGTCATAATAAAATTCTCTATGGTAATGGCAACCGCCGGCAACCGCCCCCTTGGGAAATCACCGATGGCAAAGTAGATTTCAAGGATATTCCGAAGCGTCCACCTCGTGTACTAGGAAAAAAACGACTTTTGTAATTATTTAAAATTCGCGGTAAACTTTCAGCATGGCAAATGGCCGAATCAAACTACTCTTTTTTTTGTCGCTTTTTTTTCTTATTTTCAACATAGCGACAATTGAAGCATCTCAGACTGCCTATATCTCTAGTGACACGGCCGTGATATATGCTGACAGCAGCCTTACAGCTCCCATTGGATTTGCTCGTAATGGCCGGCAGGTTTTAGTAGGAGAAGTACCTAGAAAAAACGGCACTGTTTTACCCATTTACGTGTCCGGCAAAATTGGTTATATAAAAATTTCCGATATAATTACTGAAGGGGGCAAAAGAGAAAAAAGTGAAAGCGAAATGACCTCCATCACTCGCGCTACTGATATCCCTGAAGAAAAAAATTCTGCCATCGAACTGACCTATGCTCAGACCGCCCTCGGTAGTGATTGGAATAAATTTTCACAAACACTTGGCGAAGAAAGTAATGACAACGCTATTTATAATTATCGTCTGGCCTACCAATATCTTCCTGATCGATGGAATCTTTTCTTAGGACTGGGTATAAGCTATAGCACAATCCTACAAGAGCGCGTTGCCTACGCACACTACGCCATAGATGCTACTCTTTACTGGAGCCTCTTTCGCACCTCTCCTCTGGCCTTAGACTTGTACGTGGGAGGATTTGCTATTCCGGCATTTTTGGTTGATTTGCAAATTAATAATAAAATCGAAACTCAAGAAGGTTGGGGGCTTGGAAATATGGCAGGTGCTCAATTGCGCTTTTTTCCTGGCCACCTTTTTAATTTAATCATCGGGGCCGATTATCGAGTGGCATATACCAAATCCAGCAGTAAAAATCCCGAGATAGAATTTGAGGGATTCGACGGTATTAGTTTTTTTGGCGGCCTTAGCGTACGTTTTTAATTTTTACTAAATTACCAACAATCCTGACCTACATCCCTTGCAAAATAAGAGTAAAACTGCAAAGCTCCTCTAATGCACAAAATTATTTTGGCCACAATAAATTCTAAGTACTCTCACTGCGCACTTGGCCTCCGTTATCTCTTGGCCAATCTAAAAGAGTTAATCTCAGAGACGTCTATAAGAGAATTCACCTCCGAACAAAGGCCGGTTGATATTGCAGAAGAATTACTACAAGAAGATCCCACTATCGTTGCCCTTGGAATTTATATTTGGAATCTAGAAATTTCTACCGAAGTGGTAAAAATCATAAAGCAAATTAATCCTCAATGTTGCATAGTCCTTGGTGGGCCCGAAATTAGCTACGAATATCACCATCGTGAAATTTTTATACATTGCGATTTCCTAATTACCGGCGAGGCCGAAGAGGCCTTCTATAATCTCTGCCTTAGAATTTTATCTGGAGACAAATGCTCGCTTCCTAAAGTTATAACTCCTGCTCCTCCAGATCTAACTACTCTTACACTCCCTTACGATTACTATCTGCCGGCGGACATCCAAAATAGAATTATCTATTTAGAAGCATCTCGCGGCTGTCCTTACGGCTGCGAATTTTGCCTATCCTCCATTGGGCCCAACCTGCGCTATTTTAATATCGAACAAATTATGGCCGCCATCGAAGCTTTGTGGTCAAAAGGAGTGCGCTCATTCAAATTCATTGATCGTACTTTTAATTTACAAATTAATAGTTGTAAAAAAATCCTTTCCTATTTTTTGCACAAATTACCCGAGACTTTTTTTATTCACTTTGAAATGGTACCGGATCTATTACCCGAAGAACTAAAAAAAATAGTTACTCAATTTCCGCCAGAACATTTGCAGTTTGAAATTGGAATTCAAACTTTTAATGAAGAAGTTTGCCATCGCATCGGCCGTAAACAAAACAGTCAGCAATCGATAGCAAACCTCTCCTTTCTTTTGGCCAAAACTTCTGTCCATTTACATACAGATCTCATCATTGGCCTTCCCGGAGAGAGCATCGAAAGCATTAAAAATAGCTTCGATAAACTTCTCTCTTTGGTGCCACATGAAATCCAAGTAGGTCTTTTAAAAAAATTAAAAGGAACTACTCTTGGCCGACACGATACTGCCTATCAAATGAAGTACTCTTTCAATACGCCTTACGAAATATTAGAAAATAGTGAAATTGATTTCATGACAATGCAACGACTAAAACGCTTTGCCCGCTTCTGGGAACTTTTCTATAATAAGAAAAATTTTCCCATGACACTGGCACTGCTATGGAATAATGACAAAAACAGTTCTCCCTTTGAACAATTTTGGAACTTTTCAGATTGGGCCTATGGCCATTTTAATAGAACATTTCAAATATCTTTGAATCATCAGGCAGAGGCCTTGGCCAAATATTTAATAGAATTATTACTGATTGATAAACAGGAGATAGCAAAAACAATCAGCATAGACTACCGGGGCAGAAAAAGAAATCTGCCCCCGTCGTTAATTAACTTATTTTAACTACGCCTCTTGAATTGCTGACTCCTCGTCGAGAGCACGCCCAGCTCTGCCTTCCTGCAACGCTAAATAGCTATCCAAGGTAGCATCATGGTCACGTAACATGGCCTGCTTCAATCCTTCTGGATTGATATCTAATACTTCAGAAACCTTCCGTAACATTTTGAGTGGAATATTGCATAGGCCACGCTCAACATTGCTTATAAATTGGCCGTTTTTATAACCTAAAATTTCCGACAATTCGGCCTGAGAATAAGATTTTGGATGGCCAACTCTTTTTTCACGTATTAATTTTGCTATATGCTTAAATGATCTCATAAATTCCTCCTTACAATGGGTTATTTGCTCCGCGTCTAAATTTTTTCTCTTCTTGCTTGAAGATACTCGCTTATCAGATTATCTGTAAGAGTTGTTTAGGGGGAGTTAATGGGGGGCGAATTCCAACCCTACCCTTGCGCGTGGCATTAAAACAAAAAGCAGCGGTTTTATTATTATTTTTATTTGGATATATAATTAAATTTATCGTAATAATATAATATCTGTTCACTATACATAATACATACTCTTGGGGGCATATGCTCGAAAATGAAAAAATTTTAGTTGTAGAAGATGATTCTGTTGATCGTCTTATATTTGAAAAATTTGCTAAACGCTCTGAATTTCAATATCCATATAAAATTGTTCCCTCCGTTGCCGAGGCCCATGCGGCCATAAATAGCGAGCAATTTGCGGCCATCGTCTCTGATTATAATTTAGGAGATGGCACGGCATTGGATATTTTGCAGCGCCTGCGAGGTACTCCACTTATTGTGGTAACCGGACTAGGAGATGAAAAAGTGGCCGTCCGCGCACTAAAAAGTGGGGCCTATGATTATATTGTGAAAGAGCCTTCTGGTGGCCATCTCGAAACGATTCCGCTCTCTATTGAGCGGGCCATCGCGAATAAAAAGCAACAGGATGAATTGGCCAAATATAAAAAATATCTCGAAGAGATGGTGCAAGAGCGTACCGAAAAATTAAATAAAGAAATTACTCGCCATAAAGAAACTTTACAAGTTTTAGAGGCCAGCCAAGCACAATTAAAACTTGCTTACACTGAGCTGCAAGAAAAAAATATTCTTCTAAAGGGTGTGCTTAGTCAAATCGAGAAAGAAAAAAATGTAGTCTATGAAAACATTGCCCAAAATATAGAACGTAATATTTTTCCCATGCTCAAGCAACTAAAGATTGGTGCCAATGAACACAAGTTGCCAACCTGTATGCGGACCATTGAACTTGTGGAAAAATATCTTCTGGATATCAATAAGGACTTCTTTAAAAGCCTCGAAGGATTGAAAATAAAATTAACTCCAACCGAAATTAAGATTTGTCACTACATCAAGGCCGGGCATGGGATTAAGGAAATCAGTGAACTATTAAGTTGTTCAGCGGAAACAATTAAAGGACATAATAAAAATATTCGCAAAAAAATTGGCATTAGCAACAGCAAGGTTTCCCTTAAGGCATATTTAGAAAAACTCTCCGATCTCTAGAACTATCTACTCCCATTCAATAGTCCCTGGAGGTTTAGAAGTTATATCGTAAACCACTCGGGTAACTCCACTGACTTCGTTGGTAATTCTACTAGAGACCGTCTGTAAAAAGTTATAGGGAAGGTCTGGCCAATTGGCGGTCATTCCATCAACACTATTTACAATCCTGAGACAAACTACCTCTTCATAAGCTCGGCCATCTCCTTTAACTCCAACTGTTTTAACTGGTAAAAAAACCGTAAATGCTTGCCAAACATTATCGTAGAGCTGAAATTTTTCTAACTCCTCTAGTACAATTTGATCGGATTGCTGTACGATGGCCACTCTCTCTTCACTAATTGGGCCCATGACTCTAATTCCAATACCCGGGCCAGGAAAGGGGTGGCGATAGATCCATCTTTTCGGTAATTCTAATCTCTTCCCTAGTGCACGCACCTCATCTTTAAAAATCTCCCGCAGTGGCTCTAACAATTTAATATTCATCCTATCTGGCAATCCACCGACATTATGATGCGACTTAATAGTCACCGATTTGCCTCCCTTGCCGTGAGGACTTTTTGATTCAATCACATCCGAATAAAGTGTGCCCTGTAAAAGCAAATCGAATTTAATTCCATGCTCTTTTTCAAACTGTACAACTTTCTCTTGAAAGACATCTATAAACGTTGATCCAATAATTTTTCTCTTCGTTTCAGGATCACCAACTAATGCCAACTTATCAAAAAAGAGTTTTTTAGCATCGATGATGTTAATATTCAGTCCGCTCTGCTCCATTAAAATTTTAATATGCGAATAATCTTGCGGCCGCAGTAGCCCATGATCTACAAAAAAACAAAATAAATTAGAGGGGTCTACTTGGGCAACAAGTTTTGCCGCCACCAAAGAATCAACTCCACCAGAGAATGCACATAAAACTTTCTTTCCCTTTATAGCGTTTATCTGCTCTACAATTTCCAGATAAATAGTATCGGCACTCCAATCTTTTTGCAGATGTGCCATCTCTTTTAAAAAATATTCTATAATCTCTCGTCCATATTGCGAATGATGAACTTCTGGATGAAATTGCAATCCCAAAATAGGCCGACTTTTATGGCGAATCCCGGCAACAATGCCACTGCTGCTTTTTAAAACCACTTCAAGCTCATCTGAAATGGTAGCAACGTGATCGGCATGGCTCATCCAAACATCCAAAGTTTGTGGTAAATTGGCAAAACGAAATTTATCCTGAAGAAAAAAAATCAAAGCTCGGCCATACTCAAAAGTTTTTCCTTTCTGTACAGTGCCTTTAAAGTAATGACCTAAAAGCTGCATTCCATAGCAAATTCCCAAAATAGGCATCTTCTCATTTTGAAAGAGAAAATTATAATTTTCATTATCTTCATATATCGACTGAGGCCCACCAGATAGAATAACTGCCCGCGGTAGTCGGCCATGAAAAAAGCGCTCTTTTGCATCTTCGACTGTTACAATTTCGCAGGAGTAGGCCAATTCTCTACACTTTCTGGCAATAAGTTGCGTGTATTGAGAGCCAAAATCGATGATAAGCACTTGTCTGATCTTTTTTATCATATTCTCTACTCCTAATTTCCATCTGCCGTTAAACAGAGAAAAATATTTCCCCGGTTGACGCAACTAATTCCAAATAGAATACTGGTTAGATGCTGGTATTATTTTTTGAGGGATTGTAACAATGAATCTTCTATATTTAAACAACAATGATGAGCAAAGTGATCTGATCGCCCTCCAATTGGAAGGTGAAAGTAGCTATGATGTTTGTCTAGTTAATTCGGCCGAAGAGGCCATCGAGCTTTTAAAATTCAAGCAAGATCAAATTCACCTCATCATTAGCGATCTAAATGAATGCCTATCTGATACCTGTTTGGTCTGTGCCCATATCATAAAATCATCTATTGAAAATATTCCCCTAATCCTTTTAGGCCAACCACCTGCTGTCGGACCTCGTGAAATTGAAATTGCCAAAGAAAAAATCACTATCAAACATATTAACAATTCCAAAAACATTGAAGAAATCGTTCAGATGGCCAATGATTTTTCCAACGAAATTGCCACTCGCAATGATAGTGAGTTTTGCAAAATTGCGCTTGTACGTTTTCTGCAATTTTCTTCCATAAATTGTGACGTTTTCATACGACTCTCGGAAGAAAAATTTATAAAGATCATTGCTAAAAATGACAGCTTCCGCCAAGAATTAATAATTAAATTCATGAAAAAAGATTGCAAATATTTCTACGTTCATAAAAAAGATTTTAAAAGCTTTTCACTAGAATATGGAAAAAAAATTAGTGGTGATCTGTCCATAGAAAAAAAATCTCCCCACTCCCTCCTAAGTCAGACTCTCTTGCTACAAGTAAGTGGACTTGAGCTAATTCATGAACAGATAATGGGCCTTGGAATTGATGAAGACGCAATCAAAAATGTGGATATTCTTCTTGAATCATGTATGGCCATGTTGAAAAAAAACAATCTTTTTAAAGAGATCCTAAAGGATGGCCTTAATGCCAACGAATATCATCACAAACACGCGCTACTAATTGCTTATTTATGTGGGGCAATTGCTATTCAAATGAGTTGGGATTTAGGAAAAACAGCAGAAAAATTAGTAATGGCCGCCCTTTTACACGACCAATATTTTGATGTCGGCCAGATGGGAGAAATTCATGATCTCCATCCTGAAAAAGTGGCCGAACGCCATCAGAAAATTCAGCAAATGGTTAAGGAGCACTCCGAAAAGGCCGCAGGCCTTGTTCGCGAAGGCCGAGGCCTTCCAATGGATGTAGACACTATCATAGCTTGCCATCATGAGCGTCCGGATGGAAGTGGATATCCAAGAGGAATGACTGCTCAAAATATTCCGGCACTGGCCGCGGCCTTTATTGTTGCCGAAGATTTTATTGTAAAAATTGTCGATAAAAAATTCGATAGCAATTTAATTGCTTCTGTTATGAGTGAGATGGATGCCTATTATTCTAGCGGCCATTTCGCCAAAATTATACCTGCACTAAAAATGGCGCTAGGCCTATAATATAATTTATAACTGACAACTAAACTCTGTTTCCGCTGAGTCTGTCTCTATCTTTTCGCAATCATTTTCATCGGTGCCATAATCACAAGCAGCATAAGAGGCCCCGGTACGGCCATCATCACACACCCCATCATTGGCAAAGCGACAATCATTGGCACTGCTACCTTGCTCATAAATATCAAAACTGTAGATCGCAGATGGAAGAGCGGTTATTTTAGTGGCCCACTCCCCAGAACATCCTCCCACCGGACATTTTTTTGATTCATAACAAACAGGAGTAGCGCTACTATTTGCCACTAAATCTTCCTCTCCACTAATCAGAAGGCCTTCTACTTCTAATGTCATATTATTAATTATAGGTGAACCAGAATTGCCCCCATAGCTGTCAAGGTTGGAAATAAAATAGGAGCTAGCAACCCCACGCACCGATCCATTAGTATCGGCCTTAAAGGGTAGTCCCATTGGATAACCTAGCACCGAGACCCGATCATCTGGGGCCACACTGCCATTTTTATTCTGACGCAACTTAAGCGGTAACCTATCTAACACCGGACGATCTAGACGAAAAATAGTATAGTCTACCCCCGAAACAGAAGTACTGCGATACAAAATTCGTTCACAGCTATAAACACTATCTTCCGATAAAACTTTTGGGCCGGTTTGATCAGCAGTTGAAGAGGCGATCGCATAATCAAAAAGTACACTAATTTCGTCACAATCAGCAGCATCCAGCACACAATGGCCGGCAGTTACCATAATGTCCGGAGCAATAAGGAAAGAAGAACAAAAGGCCAAAGAGTCTTGGGCGCGATATGGTTCGCTACTGCATAGGTTATAGGAATCACCATAAGAAGCAGAAAAAAAAGAAAAACTCTCCGTGGCCAGATTTTCACGTAATCTACTAGTCGAAACTAAGGCCCCTACAGAGCGCGATAAATGCTGAATTTTTGTACTGCTCTGAAAAAACTCATGTCGGTCATCACTGCCATAGATGACTTTCTGCGAGATTTTTCCACATGATTGCCCTAAATCCTGAGTTTGCTCTTGCAGCAAATCTTCTTGATTTACCACTTTGGGGCCGCAAGAAAAAAGGGTGATGTTTAAAATAAGAATAATTAAAAATGAGGTTATTTTCATATGGAGTAAAACTGCAAAGGCGAGGCCATTTTAAAAGATATAAATTTGCAAGGTTGCAGTAGATAGAAAAAAGCTCATGTATAAAAAATACAAAGCTGTATAGAAGTTAGACGATTATTCAATTAAAAACGATAAGAAAATCCTAGCAAACCACGTAGGCCACCAAAAACCACGTTGTAACTTAAACCACCAGTAAGTGAATAACTTTCCTTGCGCGAATAATAGTCTGCAACGGCAGTAACTCCAAATCCATTTTCCCAAAAATACTTAACTCCCATTCCTCCATAATAAAAAAAACTTCCACCTTTGTCGTTGTTATTCGTCGTAGCAGAGGGAGAAGTTGTCGTTCCTACCCCCATTCCTAAAGTCAAAAAGGGAATCATACTTTTGTACGCCAGCGGATCTTCCAAGAAATGCCAGGTTAAATCTACCCCAAACTCAGCGGCCGCATAATAGTCCTCACTGTCTACGCCCTTAATAGTAGTAGCGGCAGAATGGTAGAAAATACCAGTGGAGAAGTTATGCAAAATACTATTTTTATCTGCAAAATATTTCTCCAACCCAACAGTAAAAAACAGACTCGAAGAATCAGCACTTGCCCCTCCATAATAATCAGAATCACCAGAGGCCGAAGCAGATAATCCGGGGAAATATAGTTTAAAATAGAACTCCAGGGTACGCCCACTAATTCCCCCACTCCCGACAATATCAAAATCACCTTCTCCACGAATCATCTCCATTTCACTTTTATCATCTGCGTTCAAATTGCCGGCCGTAATAGAGGCATGTCCATAGCGTTCATCTGAACCCGGAACTTCGGGAATTTCGGGTGTTAACATTTTAGTAGCATCAGAGGTCAGCTTTACTGCCGAAGAAATTTTCAAACTCATAACATTATCTTCTTTCACTTCACTATCATCCACTATGCGATATACCGACCAAATAGAACGAGAAGGGGCAACTTTAATTAACACTCCACGAGCGACTACACCCGTAGTCACAAAAAATTTGGCATGATCCCCAACAAGAAGGCCATCTTCCGTTCCCCGATTGACTAGAATTGTTTTTTTAGAATTAGAAACTCGCAAAATTCTCATGGTCAATTTTTCATCGATCTCCAATGCCAATAGTTGAAAAGCGCTCAGCATTACCAAAAAAAATACAAACACCTTTAATAACTCTACTTTTTTCATATGACAGTCCTAATAGTAAAAAGAAAATCCAATTCCTATCCTCAAATTTTGATTCTCCACCATGCCACTAACTAGCTGGCCATAGGTCTCATTGGCAGAAAGTAACAACGTCTCATAGCTTAACACTAAATTCATCCCCGCTCCAAATCTAAAAAAATCGCCCAACTCATCTCCGCCGGAGAAACGATACTTCACCCCTAATTGATAGGAGGGCAGCGCCGATATTTGATAATCAACACTTCGACTCAAGTCTTCCGCATAAACTCGGGCGTTACCAAACTTAAATCCGGCACCCAGATAGCACATATAGCGACGAACTGATGATGGTGTATTATAAAAATACCAATTAAGAGAACTTTTAAAATAATACTCCGATGAATAAGTATTAAGTGCTCCCGTTAAATAATAATTAATTCCTTGGTAGTAAAAAAATTCTGCGGAAAAAGAACTAAATAACTCTCCCGTTCTGGCCAAATTGAGATCATAACCAACCCCTAAATCCATTCCATGGCCTTGATTATCTGCATCTTCTGGTGCAGAAAGATTATTTATGGCCCAATCGTAGCGTAAAATAAGCTCGTGAGAGATTTTATTATTTAAAGCATTTTGTTGCCTTATTTTCTCATCCGCAATTCCTGTTTTCAAAACATAATAACGGAGCTCTTCATCTGAAAAGTTTGCTGACCACAAGGGGCCTTCTTGATCCATTTTATGAAGGGCGCCAGGAATTATCACTTGATCGGCCTGCTCACTTTTATCATATGTTTCAAAAAGACTGTCCAGCGCATCAATTGGCCGGCCCTCCTCTGTGGTGCGCCGATTATATCCACCGTCTGGAATCTCATCTTTTTCAAAAGCATTTAGTTGATTGACAAAAATTTTATCCGCTATCTCTTTTCTAATCGTCTTGCTGCGTCGATAATTTTCTTCTAAATTGGCCAACGAAGAACCCACTTCCTGGCCATACTGTTCAAAATAATAAATATCTCCTTCCGACCAATTCTGGGCACGATTTTCCTCCACATCTTCCCAGCGATGTACCTTTGTTTGGGACAAAGTCGCTCGATCCTCACTATAGTTATCTTTTTTTACAACTATACGCTCAGGATGGCCTTGAACCTCCTGCGCCTTTGACTGCCCACTCGGATAAACATTTTTCTTATGCAAAATTTTTAGAAAATCACGTCCCCCAACTACCTCGTTAACAGATATAAAAGATAGTTTTTCTCCAGCGATCAGGGCCGACGGCTCCTTCACTTTATCCAGATACCAATAGGAGTAGGTATCGTGAACTTTCACCGCCTCTCCTACTGCCACCTCTTGTAATATTCGTTCCCTACTACTAATACGGTCTGCCGATGGGAGATAGAATTTCCCTCTATCTCCTATTTCAATTTTATCCAAAGAACCAACATCAATTTTAATGCTTTTTTTACTGCGACTAATTTCTAAAATATTTATATCGTCAAGTGGAACATGCAAGGCCCAAGAACTCAGAGTTAAAAAACAGGTTAAAACTGTCAACTTTGTACTTTTTTTCACCATCGCCTCTTGCTTTCGCTATAATGTAGTATTATCGCACTGCCTAAGGCCCAGTGCAAAGAGGCAAACATCTCCACATAACTTGACAAAAAGGCCTCTTTGGCCGATAAATGAGCAAATACTTTTAGCGAGGGCCTCCCCATGTCAAAGAAAAAATTTAAAGAGACTTACGTCTGCAAATGTACTATCACCGGCCAAGAATTTATCACCACCAAAAGGCCGGCCAATCCGGAAGAATTAATTTCTGTGAAGGCCTACTATCAACTCCACCAAGATGAAGATGATCGGCCAGAAAAAATTAAAATGAGATTGGCCTCAGTAGAGGCCAACACCCCATCAGGAGATGAGAGTGATGAACAGTCGTAATTGTATCATCGTCGGCACAGGCCCTGCCGGATATACTGCCGCCATCTATGCGGCGCGGGCCAATCTTGCACCTCTGATTATTGAAGGCAATCAACCAGGTGGACAACTAACCACCACCACCGAAGTAGAAAATTTTCCCGGTTTCCCCAACGGAATTGATGGGCCTCAGTTAATGGAGAACATGCGCAAACAGGCCACGCGCTTTGGTGCAGAATTTATGGCCACTTTGGCAACAAGCGTTGATTTGAAAAAATACCCTTTTAAAGTGACGTTAGAAGATGGCCAAACAATAACTACTAAAAGTTTAATTGTGGCAACTGGTGCCAGTGCCAAATATTTGGGAATACCTCACGAAAAAGAACTCATTGGCAAAGGGGTTAGTGCCTGTGCTACCTGCGATGGCTTCTTTTATCGGAATAAAATAGTTCACATTGTAGGTGGTGGGGATACTGCCATGGAAGAAGCAACTTTTTTAACAAAGTTTGCTTCCAAGGTTTTCGTCATTCACCGACGCGATTCTCTTAAGGCCTCCAAAGCAATGCAAGAACGTGCTTTTAGTAATCCTAAAATTGAATTTCTTTGGAATAGTACTGTTTCAAAAATTCTTTTTGATCAGGCCGGTGTTACTGGCATTGAATTAGAAAATTTAAAAGATGGCAGTAAAAAAGAGCGAAAGACAGATGGCCTTTTTATGGCCATTGGCCATCAACCCAATACCAATTTTTTAAATAAGCAGCTGGCATTAGATGATCATGGCTTTATCAAAACTCATGAAGGGCCTTATACCTCGGTAGAAGGAGTTTTTGCCTGTGGCGATGTCCAAGATCCTCATTTTCGCCAGGCCATTTCCGCGGCCGGAAGCGGATGCATGGCGGCCATCGCTGCTGAGCGTTTTATCTCCTCTAAAATGTAATTAGAAGTACTAAATACCAAGATGCAGTTTAGCAGCAATAATGGCCAAAAAGCTAAAAAGATAGAACCCAACTCCGCGCATAAAAATCCACCACCAGTTTGATAATTTCAAGGCCACTATCCAGGTAAAAATAGCATGGGCAATGAAACTAAATCCCATATAAAGGGAGCTGAGTTTTAGAAATTCTATAAATACAGGAATGGCCACCATGGCCTTAAATTCCTCCGGTAAATAGTTTTGATATTTAATTGAAAAAACGTAAAAAAGCGGTTGGCCCATAAAATAGGAAATAATAAATGTTATGCCAAAAAGTGCGCTTAAAATCACCGGCTGCATCTTAAAATGGAGTGAACTATTTTGACGATACGAAAAATAGGCCAACAATACAACCAGCAAAAAGGAGGTAATGGTCAACCAATCAATCTCTCCAAAATAGTATAAGGAAAAAAGTAACTCAAATAATGCCATCAAAACGGCACTAATCAAAGCGGCCTTAAGATTGGATATACTATCTATTATGACAAAAAGTAGCAGCGGAACAATACCCAAAAAAAGAGAAATACTCATGGAATTAAAATCGCTTGGTTCGCCCATATTGACGGCGAAAGATTCCCTTCTTGGAAAAATCACTCTGCTTGGTCTGTCTGGTTTCGTCCGGAATATTATTTTTATCGGCACATTCACAGCATAGCCATTGTGCCGAGACGGTAGGATTTTTATGAAAATATTGTTCTACATCAGGGTAGGTCCGCTCACAATTATCGCAAAAATTTCTTTCCAGTTGATGTTGATTATATTTTATACTCTTGCCTTGCTCTTTCTTCGGCCGCTCATTTTCCCGCTTACTGGGTTTAAATCCCGCATCATTCAAAGCATCTTTTAAACTCTTAACCATAATTAAATCCCGTTAAACCATACAAGAAAACTCAAATGTATCAATAAATAAATACACAAAAAAAAAGTATTAGTAAATATGCTGTTGTACTTTCCTTGATAGCACTGGCCGGCCAGTATAAAATAAAGGGTAAATTGTATCGGAGGAATGAGCTATTTTTAAAATATTAGTAGTAGAAACAGATGAGCGTGTGAAGCGAATTGTAAAAAATGCGCTAATGAGTGAATTTAATGCCGAAGTTTTGGCCACAGACTCTGCGGCGGCCGCAATATCACTAATTGAACATGAAAATATCCCCTTTAATATAATTGTATCTCGAAATAAATTAGATGAAGAGGCCTCGGCCTTGACACTACTAAATTACAACTACGACCGCACTCCCTCCATTCCCATCATCGTTTTAGGAGATGTGGAATTTTCCGGAAGTAATTACATTAAAACTGCCGATCGTTTTAGAACCGAAGAAATTTTTCGCCACATTATTGATCTGCTCAACATTAGCAAAGAGGAATTAGCGGAAATAAAACTTCCTGAATACATTCCAGTCCCCATAGAGATTTTTATTCGTAGCAAACTGACCATTTGCGATGTTTACATAAAAATCTCCAAAAAGCATGATCCTGATCAATATGTTAAAATCATGCATACCAATCATGAAATTAATCATGAACATATCACTCGTTATCAACAAAAAGAGGTCACTCACCTCTATGTAAAAAAAGCTGATCGCAATAAATTTTTTGACTCGATGATTGAGCAATCAGTGGCCATCCTTGAAAAACAAGACTTGCCATCAAACGTCATAGTTGATGTTGCGGCAGAACACTACGGAATTAGTCAAAATCTTATTACCCAAATGGGCATTACGCCTCACTGCGTGAAATTAGTTAATAGCTCGGTTAAGGCCATTGCTAAAGTTGTTCAAGGACATACCTCCTTGGGGCCCTTGCTTAAACTACTTTTAAATAATCGTGGCAGCTACGCCTATCGCCATTGTCACCTTATTACCCTTTTCTCTCATCGCGTTTTAAATATAGTTGATTGGTGTGATGAAAAACAATTTGATCAAAACTTTGAAAAGATCTCTTTTGTGGCCTTTTTGCACGATATTACTCTCCCTGAAGATCAACTAGTTCAGATTAATAACAAGCTTGATCTATATAAGTTAAACCTCTCCAAAGAAAAAAAAGATTTAGTACTAAATCATGCCAACACCATTTCCACCATTGTACAAACTTTCCCCAAAGCTCCTTCTGGGGCCGATATATTTTTGCGTCAACATCATGGTGTAAGTAATGGAATTGGTTTTGCTGATACCTTTGTAAGCAACCTGTCGATACATGCCATTTTATTTATTGTTGTTGAAGATTTCGCTCATCATCTTTTGAATTTCAAAGAGAATAAACTGACTATGAGTGAGATTTTTATAAAATTATACCAGCGCTATCCTCTTCCCTCTTATCGTAAAATCGTTGATGCCTTAAAGACAATGATTGTTGGCGGAATGTAATATAGTTAGCCCTAACTATATTGGCCGGCAGCTCGGGCCAAACTCTCGATGCTTCTGAATATTTTGGAAAAAACTGGCCCTTTGAAATTATCCTTGCTGTTGTTGTAATAGTTCATATAGGTCCAATCCGGTTTTGCCAAAATATAGTGCGCAAAATCTATTGCGATAGATAAAACGATGGAAAATGGCATAATGCGAGTAGGTGAAATCTGAGCAGGAAAGCCGTCACGATTTGGGCGCTCATGATGCTGTAATATAATTGCCATCGCGTCTTGCGGTGCCAAAAAATCTTTTTCAACAATTTTTGCCACATCTTCCGGATGTTTTAAAAAAAGTTCCTTTTCTTCTTTTGAAATTTCTCCTCGACTCATTTTATCTTCTAACTCCGAAAGATATAAAATTTTAGTTAATTTCAAGTTAGAAAGAAGTGTTAAATCATGAATATAGGCCAAATAGACAAATTTTTCAAAAACAGCATCCGAGGCCCATTCTAAATCAATGAGGATAGCGCATGCAATATTACTAATTAGTCCAATACGATTTTTAATATATTTGCTATCTTCCCGATTAATAGATATTTGAGTCAAATATTTAGCGATATTTTTATTTTTCTTTAGGTTGTCCAAAACTATTTTACTCTTCTCTCGAATAGTATGTAGATACTCCTGTTCAATAGCAAACGGCCCTTGCTCGGCGGAGGCCACCTCTCCTAATAGATCGGCCCTTAAGGAGTCAATTTCTACCTCTGTGCCCGTATCAATAACTGCAGCGTGTAGTCCGGCAATTAAGTCAACACTATTTGTCTCTTTTAATTTCCAAATAGTCGGGGCCTTTTTTATATAAAAAAAATTAACTCCCTTCCCACTATATTTTTCGATATCACGAGATGCCAACAAGTCGTTGGCCGAAAACAATTTTACAAATCGTCCGGAGGCCATTTTAAGATATAGATCATCTGGCAAATTATGGCCTACTACACAACGCTGCAAAATAGGAGTATATTCCACAGGTAAAGTGACCTCTGGTTCCATAACTTCTTTTAGGGCCTGCGACAGTAAATTCATGGATATTTTTTGTGCCCAAGCTGTGGCCAAAATTTTATCAAATTCTACCTCGGCCATAGCATCGGTACAAAGTACCGGGAGATGCAGTTTATTAGAAGCAATATAGTTAATAAGCTCCTCTGTTTTCTGGCCCACTTTATCATCCACCAATAAAACCAAACGAACCGCTCCCATCGGAAAACTGTTAAAACTGGGAATATCTTCTATGCATACAGTGGCCAATCCAAAAAAGCTGCCCAATAAATAGCAGAAATTGGCACTGGCCTTATTACCATCAACGACGATAGCGATATAATTTTGTCTCTCATCCATTGCAATATTAAAAAGAAAAAAAGCTATAAAGTCAAAAGATTCTGGCCTTTACGGCCAAATCTAAATATAGTTCGCCATTACATAATCACTCAACAAAAAGAGAATAAAATAAGCGACAGGACTATTCAAACATTCACTGCGCTCTTGGATAAAATCAAATGCGCGATTGCCAGTTTACCAAATTTAGAAAAATCGCCCTGGAGCAGTCTGGAAATGGCCTGCCCAGAAATTGCTCCACACTTTATGGAGCTATTAACTTCTTCGCTCTTTCCTCTTTGCTATTTTAAATCGAGAAATGGACAAGAAGAAGTTATTGCCATGGGTAGTTGGCAAGAACTAGATAATTGCGCGACTTCCGAATTAATCGCCTCTTTCCCTAAATTAACTATTATATATAAAACACCTTTTTCAAATAAAAGTCCCTGCTCCGCTGAATGGTCACTTTTTACCCAACATTCCGCCTATCTGCCAATAATGCTCTTTTTTAAACAAAAAAATAACTACTCTCTTAAAATTCAATTTAACGATAATTTATCTCAAACAAATGAACTCCTTGAACAATGTTGTACCAAAATTGAAGAGGCACTATGCTCAACATGCTCCCAAAAAAATATCCCCCTACTGCCCACTTCTCAAACGCAAGAAGAGATCCCAACGCTTTTTACCTGGAATATAATAATAAAAAAAGTACTTCAGGCCTTAGAAGATAAGTTTTTATCTAAGGTGGTTTTAGCACGAAAGCAGCTTATTAATTACGATACACCTCTTGACCCATTAACTTTTCTTGATAAAGTTCAAAGCAAGAATGACCACTCCTATCTATTTTTTTACGCTCCTAAGCAAGGCCATGCCTTCATCTCCAAAACTCCCGAAAGACTCTTCTGGCAAAATAAAAATATTCTAGAAGTTGATGCCATTGCTGGCACTCGTTTGCGAGGTGATACCCCAGAAGAAGATACTAGACTGGCCGCAGAACTTTTGAGCTCGGCAAAAGAGCTTGCCGAGCATCGCATTGTTACCCAAACGATAAAAAAAAAGCTAGAGTTAATTTGTGCCGATATACAACTTACTGAATGCGAGCAGATTAATAAGTTGAACTATGTACAACACATTAGAAGTCAATTTAAAGGCCTCCTTCTACCTAAAATTGACCCTGTATCAATTATAAATTTACTCCACCCTACTCCGGCAGTAGGCGGAGATCCTCAAGAGATCGCCTGTCAGTACATTAACGAACTCGAACCCTTTGAGCGCGGACTCTATGCCGCACCAGTGGGAATTATTTCCCAAAACCAATCAGAAGTGATAGTAGGAATTCGAAGTATTCTTATTGATGGCCAGCAGCTCCACATCTTTGGAGGTGCTGGAATAGTTGCAGGCTCAACGGGGATAGCAGAATGGAAAGAGATAACGGCCAAGATGAACAATTTTCTCAATCTACTCTAGCAACGAAAGGCATCCATAACCTTTCGCGGCTCTGGTCTTTGCTGATTATTCATGAAATGATCTGCTGTAATATCGATCATTTTTTTATTTCTCCAGGCCTTCGTAACACTCCATTGATCAAAGCACTCACCCTCTTTCCTCTTGTCAAAAAGATTATTGCGATCGATGAACGCTCCTTGGCCTATCAAGCACTGGGATATACCAAAGCATCAGGGAAAATGGCCGTACTCCTTTGTACTTCAGGAACGGCCATGGCCAACTACTCTCCGGCCTTAATTGAGGCCAGTAAATACCACCTCCCCTTGCTAGTACTCAGCGCTGATCGCCCTTTTGAATTAGTAGCAGTTAATGACAATCAAACCATGGAACAGGCCAACTTCTTTAGGCAGTGGGCCTATGACACGCTCAATCTGCCAGATCCTCAAATGGCCATTGCCCCAAACAAACTCAAAAAAATTGTATCGCATTTTTTGACTCAAAATAAAGGCCAAGGCCCGTTACATATAAATGTTCCCCTTCGCCAACCACTAGATATTGAAAATGAAAATATTGATGAGTCTTTTATCAATAGTGCTGTAGCGCTTTTGAATAAAAAAACTCCCGCCATCCAAATAACCAAAGCTCATAACGAGGTAGGGCCCATTAACCTTGCCAAAATTGATCTATTGCTAATAGGAGAACTCCCTCCGGCGCTAGATAAAAATGCCATTCTTTCGATAATTAAAAATTTCCCTGGCCCGATCTACATAGATATTACCTCGGGATTGAAACATTTCCATCCATCTTTAGATTTATCCACCATCTCTTCTTTAATTTTCTCAAGCAAAACACCACTTAAAATTGTCCAAATTGGTGATGGTTTTACTGCTAAATTATTATATCAGTATCTAGCACAACTTCCGGCCGACAGCAGACATATTCAGATAACCAATGGCCGGCAACTAATTGATCCGGCCTTTTCTCTTACTGAACAAATTATTGGTGAGCTTGAAAAAATTCTCCCGTCCTTAACAATTCATGCAAAAAATATTTTACCTCCAATCTTTAGGCCAGATTTAAAGAAGGTACTAGAAGAACTTCCTTTTTCTTTTGCTCACATTGCCAGCGTGTTAAATGAGCTAATCCCAAATGATTCTAATCTCTTTTTGGCCAACAGCTCGGCCATTCGCATTTTTGACAGCTATACTTATGGACAGAGTAAAAATATCTTTCTTTTTTCTAATCGTGGAGTAAGTGGCATTGAAGGTAACATTTCCACCTCTTGTGGAATAGCTCACCACCTCCCTACACAAGTTACCACTATGGTAATCGGAGATATTTCGTTTCTTCATGATATGGGATCATTACTCGAAGTAAGTAAGGCCGTTGGGAAAATTATTATCGTTTTGGCCAACGATTTTGGTGGTGGTATTTTTAAGCAACTACCTATTGCGCAGGACCATGAAGTACTAGAAGTCATTACCACTTCTCACCAATATACCTTTGAAAAACTGGCCGCCCAATTTTCTTTAAACTACCAATGTGCCAACAATGTTGGTGAATTGCGCGGCCACTATCTCAAAGCACTTTCTAGATCTGGCCCAGAAATCATTGAAGTAATTTTAGATTCAAAACAAAATTTACACACCCTCAATCAATTAACTAATATTTTTCAAGCATAAAATATAAAAGAAAGGAGAATAAAATGAGTAAAACAGTAAAATGGATTCCCACCGGTGATTATCAAGACATTAAATATGGAAAATATCAAGGCATTGCTAAAATAACTATCAATCGTCCAGAGGTGCGCAATGCCTTCCGCCCACAAACCGTAAAAGAAATGATCATAGCACTAGATGATGCTCGCAACGACCCGGCGGTTGGTGTAATAATTTTAACTGGCGAAGGAGAAAAGGCCTTCTGCTCCGGTGGAGACCAACGTATTCGGAAAGAGGCCGGCTATGCTGACGAAGTGGGGACTCCGCGTCTAAACGTGTTAGACTTCCAAAGACAGATTCGCACCTGCCCAAAACCTATTATCGCTATGGTTGCCGGATACGCCATTGGAGGAGGCCATGTTTTACATTTAGTATGTGATCTAACCATTGCTGCAGATAATGCTATCTTTGGCCAAACGGGCCCAAAGGTTGGCTCTTTTGATGGCGGCTTTGGAGCAAGCTATATGGCCCGTATTATTGGGCAGAAAAAAGCTCGCGAAATTTGGTATCTATGTCGACAATACAATGCTCGCGAAGCATTAGAGATGGGACTAGTTAATACGGTCGTGCCCTACGAAAAATTGGAATCAACTACTTTAGAGTGGTGCCAAGAAATTTTAGAAAAATCACCACTGGCGCTTCGCTGCTTAAAGGCGGCCTTTAATGCTGATTGCGATGGCCAGGCCGGACTACAAGAATTGGCCGGCGCGGCCACTATGCTTTACTATATGACCGATGAAGGGACAGAAGGGAAAAATGCTTTTTTAGAAAAACGCAAACCAGAATATGATAACACAAACAAATTTCCACGCCTCCCCTAACGTATACTTTACTTGCTAGAGCTTTAAATTTTTTAATTTGGCGAAAGGGTTATTCTTGGCCGGCGAGTCATCGACAATACGCTTGCTATTATCGCCTGTTTTTTTTCCACTTCCTTGATTGGATGATTCTGGATTTGAAGCTTTGCTAGTACTAGTACTATTACTATTGCCTCCGCTTTTACAAGACATGGCAATTCGCTTACGATCAAAATCAATCTCAACCACCCGAACCTTAACCTCCTGGCCCACACTAACCACGTCCAGCGGATTTTCAATAAACTTATCTGCCAACTGGGAGATATGCACGAGTCCAGATTCTTTAATTCCAATATCTACAAAAGCACCAAAATTGGTAATATTATTCACTACTCCCACGTACCAATTTCCTACTATCAGATCATTAATAGTACGAACGTTTTTGGCAAAATCAGTACTTTTAAAAACAGTCCGCGGATCTTGCACCGGAGCAGTCAGTGCTTTAAAAATATCATTAAAGGTGTGTTCACCTAATTTTGCACGTAATAATTTATCGCCTTTGAATTTCTGCTGAATCTCACTATTTTCCACTAAACTGTTAACGCTGACTTGATTATCCGCACACCACTTTGCAATATCCGCAAACCGTTCAGGATGAATAAAGGTGCTATCCAAAATATTATCTCCACCATAGATACGTAAAAAACCGGCGGATTGCTGAAAAATTTTCTCTGAAAATCGCCCAACGTTTAAAAGTTCTTGGCGATTTTTAAATTTACCATGCTTATTGCGATACTCACTAATTCCCTTGGCCAAGCTGGCCCCAATTCCAGAGATATAGGAGAGTAATTGATAGCTAGCAGTATTTAAATCCACTCCAACATAGTTAACGCAATCTTCTACCACATTTGTCAGAGACTTTTGCAATTTTGACTGATTCATATCATGCTGATACTGTCCAACCCCAATGGCCTTGGGATCAATCTTTACTAGCTCGGCCAGCGGATCTTGAAAACGACGAGCTATCGAGACCGCTCCACGCACTGTAACATCTTTATCTGGAAATTCCTCAATGGCCATCTCTGACGCAGAATAAACCGAAGCTCCGGCCTCAGAAACAAGCGTAGCGCGAACTTTATTTTCTTTCACCACTCCAATGTTATCCTCCACAAAAGCTAAGGTCTCTCGGCCATAGGTACCACTGCCAATTGCGATATATTCCACCATGAATTTCTCAATCACTTTCTCCAATATCATCGCTGATTTTTCTACTTCCCGTTTCGGTTCATGAGGATAAATAACAAAATCCACCAAAAGTTTACCATGCTGATTAATCACGACAACCTTGCAACCAGTACGTACGCCCGGATCAATTCCCATAATTGTTTTCTGCCCAAGGTATGGTGCCAGCAGCAAACTTTTTAAATTATGGCCAAAAACCTCTATAGAAGCATCTTCGGCGATCTTGCGCAGCTCGGCCATAATTTCTAATTCTACCGAAGTATGTAAAGAGGCCTTATAGGCCTTTGAAACACAATCCATTATTGTCGGCAGACATCCCTGCTCTCTACCGCGCATAACCACCGTTTTTTGCGCCAATTCAATAGCACGTTTATCATCAACATCTATCGAAACTTTTAAAACTTTCAGTAACATCCCTCGACGCATGGCCAAGAAACGATGGGAGGCCTTGGGGGAATAGAGATTTTTTACTGGTTCTGCAAATTCAAAATAATCTTTGAATTTTAAATAATCAGTAATTTGATTAGCATCCTTTTTTAGAGCGGAAGTAAACATTGCCTCACTCTTATATAGCTCTCTTAGGCCACTCTTCACATTCTCTCCGTGAACAACCTTCTCTATGATAATATGCTTGGCCCCCTCTAACGCCTCTTCCCAAGTGGCCACCTTTTCAGTTGGAACGAAGGCCTGCTCCAGCTGCTTAATAGTTTTGGCGGTTTCAATTATTTCGACGGCCAGTGGTTCCAATCCATTTTCTCGCGCAATCATCCCTTTCGTTTTTTTCTTGCTCTTGTAGGGTGCATAAATATCTTCCAACTCCATTAGAGTTTCGGCCTTGGTAACAATTCTGGCCAATTCCGGCGTTAAAACCTCCATTTTTTCTAATGTCTCTAAGATAAATTTTCGACGTTTTTCGGTCTCGTTATATTCGTTATACAACTCTTCCACCAAGCGAATCTGAGTTTCATCTAAATTACCAGTTACCTCTTTGCGATAACGAGCAATAAAGGGTACGGTACATTGTTCCTCAAACAGAAGTTTTAAAACTTGTTGTATCTGGTTTTTAGAAATTTGTGACTTTACTGCAACGAAATCAACAACCATCGGCACTCCCTAATTAAAGTTATACAGAAAGAGAAAGATTTAAACATGACAGCACTCCCAACTTCAACACTTTTTTGCTATTTGATAATTAAAAATAATCGATTATAATCTTTCTATCAAATTATGTTTAAGCAAACAGCACAGATCACGGCATTTCTCTTTTTATCGCTAAATATTTTGGCCATAGAAATAGGAGAAAAATACGAAGTAACTATTTTGGATAGCTCCCAATCGAAACGAACAATTCTCCTAAATCGAGGGTTATCTTCTGGACTTACCATTGAAAATCATGCCAACTTTTACGATGATGTTGGGCCTATCGCTCGCGGCGTGGCCATTGAAGTTGCGCCAATGCGCTCGGTATGGGCCCTCTACACCGTTGAAGATATCAGCAAAATTGCAAGCAACAGCAAAGTAAAAATGAAAATCACCTCTCCTGTTAAATTAACAAAAGATCAATCGAAAATGATACGGCCAGCGATTGCTATCTCCGACGAAGAAACCTACTCTCCCTCCCCCGACGCTCGCCATTTTTACAACAAACTACCAACCGTCATAAAAAGTGAATTTGAAATAGAGAAGGAAAGAGAAGACGAAAAAAATAAAGGACTTTTTTCGCAGCGATATCATGAAGTTTGGGGAGTAGTTGATTTCGCTCTTTTTGATACCTCAGAAGGCCTAGTTAACAGCTCTATAAAAAACTCCAGCACTTTGGATATAGAATATTTACTAGGATATGAATACTATATCGGCAAATACATAAAAGAACTCTCTTTTAATCTTTTTTTGCATGAAGAATACCGAACCTATCGGCAAGAAAATGAGCAAAAAAGTAGAATAAATTTCCTTGAAATCGGCCTAGGGCCTGATTGGCATTTTTACCATGATCCCATGGCCTATGGCGATCTTATCGGCCACGGCTATTTTCATTTTGGGTTTGGCACAATGGATTCAGAGGCGGTTTCAGCAGCAAGCGAAGGCGATACTAGCTTTATCGCCGTGGGAATTGGCGGAAAATATTATTTGAGTAGCGGACTCGGTATGCGCCTGGCAATTGAGTATAACTACTCTAAAAAAGACCTAGTCGATAACTCGGTAACAAACAGAACCACTAGTAGTGGAGTAAAAAACTATTTTGGACTCTCCTATCGTTTCTAGTCTGGCCTTGGATAACTTTTCCTTAAATTTTGTTCTTCCCCCTTACGCCCACTATGATCTATCATAATAGGTATGAATCCAGATAAATTTGAAGAAATCTTTTTAAATTTACGCATTCTTGTTGTCGATGATGTTCCCATCATGCGCTTGTTTGTTGTAAACACACTTAAAGAATTGGGAGTAAAAAAAATTCTAGAAGCAGAAGATGGAAATGCGGCCTTGACCTTGGTGGAAGAAGGTTTGATGAACAATAAAAAAATCGACTTAATTGTATCTGATATCAATATGCCGAATATGGATGGTATTGATCTTTTGCAGGCCATCCGTAAAAACAATGTCAAAGAAATTAAATCTATGCCTTTTTTGATTGTTTCGGCCTCTAACGAAACTTCAAAAATTTTAAAGGCCTCGGAGTTGGGAGTTACCAATTATATTTTAAAACCCTATTCTCCGGCCAATTTGAAGAAAAAAATTAGAGAAGTTTTTATTTCGCAAAACGATTAAAATAAATTACGGAGATTGCTAAAATGAACGATTCCGCAGAAGGTGTATATAAGCGATTTGGTAAATATCTACTTCTAGACCATGTCGTTGATGGTGGTATGGCCGAACTTTATATGGCCCGCGAATTGGCGGAAAATGTAGAAAAAATTGTTGCAGATAAAGTGGTCGCCATAAAGGTAATCAAAAAACAATTCTCTGAAGACCCCAATTTTAAAAAGATGTTTTTGGATGAGATAAAAATTGCTTTCGGACTCGTTCACCCCAATATTGCCCAAACTTACAACTACGGTGAACTAAGCGGAAAGATTTTTACCGTACTAGAGTATGTTCACGGACAAAACTTGCAGCAAATCAACAAAAGTTTAAAAAAGAAATCACTTTCCTTTCCTATTGAGATGGCGGTTTATATCGCGGCCCAAATCTGTCAAGGCCTTGATTATGCCCATAAGTTCACCGACAAGCTCTCTGGAAAAAAATTGAATCTCGTTCATCGCGATATCTCTCCTCACAATGTTATGCTTGATTATGATGGCATGGTAAAAGTAATAGATTTTGGAATTGCTAAAGCTGAAACTAACACTGAGGCCACGCAAGCAGGAACCATCAAAGGAAAAGTATCCTATATTGCCCCAGAGTATTTAGTAGAAGGTGGCAAAATTGATCATCGGTATGATCAATTTGCAGTAGGACTGGTGCTATGGGAAACGCTGGCCGGCCGAAAGGTTTTCTCCGGAGAAAACGATATGGCCATTTTGAAAAAAGTTTTTGAATGCAAAGTTCCAGCGCCCTCTTCTTTTAATCCCAACGTTCCCAAAGAACTAGAGGCCATCTTGGCCAAAGCGCTATCTCGCGATCCCAATAATCGCTTTCCAGATATGGATCAATTTGGCAGACATCTAACAAAGTTTTTGCATGTGAAATATCCAGATTTTACGACTAACGATCTTGGCCAATTTTTGCAAAACAACTTCTCTTCCGAAGTGGTTGAAGCGCGTGAAAAATTAAAAGTTTTTGGAAAAATACCTCTTCGTCCCTTTTGCGAAGACCTAAAGGCCGAAATAGAAGGGCGGCCTTCTTCTGCCGATGCTCCATCTCTACCCAACACAAATCTATTGGGTCAAGATGCCACTACTTCTCGAAAGTTATCTAGCGGCTCAAACACCGACTCGGCCATCGGCTCCTCTACGCAACGAAGAATTTTTGGACAAAGCTCCGTAACTGACACCAGTGATAAAACAATCAGTCCCTTTATCCAACAGATGCGTACAAAAAAACTAGAACAAACCAAAAGCAATATTCAAATACAAGATGTTCGCAAAGAGTTAGAAAAAAAAGAAAGAGGAAAGTAGTAGAAGCTACTAGGACAGTTCTTTCTCGCGTCTGTACATCTCTTCAACCTTCTCGGAAAATCTGGCCAAAATAACTTTCTTTCTAAGTTTTAAAGAAGGAGTTAAATGCCCTCCCTCAATAGTGAATTCTTCTGGCGAAATAATAAATTTCTTTATAGTTTCAAATTTTGCCAATTTCTGATTCAAGGCATTTATATCTGCCTGCACTAACGCTTGCACCTTCTCATTTACTGCCAACTCTGCGATGGTAACATTCTTTATCTCTTTTCCAATCCCCAAACTATCATATATTAGGCGAAAACGATCTATCTCTATTCCCACAATTGCTGTTAAATACTTTTGCTTATCTCCGATTACCATCAAATGACTAATATACCTCTGCGTTTTGGCCATATTTTCAATCTTTTGAGGTGCAATGTTTTTTCCTCCTGAGGTAATTATTATATCTTTTTTACGATCAGTTATTTTTAAATGGCCATCCGCAGTCAATTCACCAATATCTCCAGAATAAAACCATCCATTTTTCATCACCTCATCCGTATGCTCTTTAGATTTATAATATTCTGAAAACATCGCTTCCGTTTTAATTAAAATTTCACCGTCTTCAGCAAAGCCAATTTGCACATCGCCAATAGGTATTCCTACTGTCCCGGCCACTTGTTTCCAGGTGGGATTAACACAACAAGGAGCAATTGTTTCTGTCAGGCCATATCCCTCCAAAATAGTAAGGTTGGCGTTTTGCAAAAATTTTATTATTTTCACAGAAAGAGGTGCTCCTCCTGAAATAAAATAACGAACTCTTCCTCCAAAGCGATTATAGATTTTCGATAACACCAATTTATAGGCCAATTTGTGATTTAAAATCTCTTGCATGCTAGGAGCTTCTTCATTTTCTATCTTATTATAGTAAACTTCTGTAACCTCTTCGGCCCAAGCAAATAGTTTTTTCTTAATAAATGATCCTCCCTCTACCTGCTCCATAACCTTGGCATAAATTTTTTCAAAGATGCGAGGAACTGCAAACATAATTGTCGGGCGAACAATTGCTAAATTATTAACTAAAGCATCTACCGACTCGGCATAAACGGTGCGATATCCCAAAACCAAAAACATCATTGAATCACAGCGGCCTAAAACATGAGATAGAGGTAAAAAAGTTAAAGAACAGTCGTCATGCGAAAATTTTCCCTGAAAAGCAGTCCGAACATTTTCTAACATGGTGGTAAAAGCATGATTAGAAATAACAGTTCCCTTTGGTTCCCCGGTAGTCCCAGAAGTATAGATTATCGAGACAACATCATTACCCTGCTGTTGTGCAACTATCTCCTCTAACCAATGCTTATTCTCGTTGTAGCGCTTCTCTCCAAGCTTCTTAAACTCCTCCATGGTAAAAAATTTAATATCATTTCTTAAGTTTCCTTTTAAAAGATCACTAACTTCCTTAATTGAAATAATAGTGCGAAGTGCCGGAAGTTTTTTTTGCACTCTTATAATTTTCTCAAGTTGATCAGCACTATCTATTACCATCATAGAAGCACCAGAGTGATTAGAAATAAACTCCACTTCTTCTGCCAAATAAGTTGGATAGATGGGAACTGTTACGGCCCTAGAAGCAATGATGCTCATATCAAAAAGGTGCCACTCCAAAGAGGTATTTCCTAGTATGGCCACTTTATCTTGTACTGCAAGGCCAAGCTCTCTAAAACCATTTGCCAAAACATTTAAAACTTCCCAATAGCTGTTGTAGGAATAGAAATTAATTCGGCCATCACTTATACTGCCCATTAAATCTAAGTCGCCACCTTTTTTTACAACCTTCATTAAAAGCTTGCCAATTACCCTAGTATTGCCATCAACCATACGTCTCCCTCTATTTCTATATCCTTTGCTACATTGTGATTATACTCGCATATACGCTAAAATAAAGTCAAAAAAAACCGACAAGACAGTGAGGGGAATGCATCATGGCCATTGAACAAAACGGAGCTAGATTATGAATGACGAAGAGATCGGGAATAAAATTCTTTTACTTATTGGGAAAGAAGAACGGATTAATAGTTTCACGAGCAATTGGATCCAAGCAAAATCAGGTCTGGCCACCGAACAAATTAATCGCGGCATTAAACATCTTGCCAATAATGGGGCCATCCAAAAAATTATTACTCCTGACTCTGGGCCCTTTGAATTTAGTAGTGTCATTCTTCTGCCGCGCGGTAAATATCTTTACTCCTATGTGGTTGAGGCCAATAACGTCTTGAGGGTCAGTTCTAATCAGTCCGAAGTTTTGAATTTCTTGACTATGGCGCAAACAAAAAATTTAAAAATTACTCTCTGGCAAAAGATTCAGGATGAAGTTGTTATCAATTATGGTGAAATTCAAAATATTAACCGACAAAATAAATCCATTCAAATTTCCTTAGAAAATAGTCATATTAAATTCAATATGAATCAGTTAACTCACATTTTTATTCGCGATATTGATAACAGTGTTCTTTTTAAGGAATCCATTACTTTCGATGAAGGCCATCAACTAACTTTTGCTATTCCAAAAAATCTTCGCATAATTGAAAAAAGATCCACCTCTCGTTATATTTTTAGCTCCCATGATCTCAAGGAAGTAAAGATTTCAAAAATTTCAGACTCCTCTTATCATCGAGTCATAGATTTTCAACTCTCTGACTTATCCAACCTGGGAATGTCTTTAATGGTATTGCCTGATGAAATTGATAAATTTGCCACCGGAGATACTTTTTTGATTCACAAAATGGCCTGTGAAACATTCACTCCACCACTACAGGCCTCGGTAATTTATATTGCTAAGAGCGAATACAAAAAGAAAAAGCGCTATTTTCGTGCCTTTAAAGTTGGTCTAAAATTTACTGACGTTTTAGACAATCGCATCGTCAACAGAGTTAATCTTGATGATACTACCCAAAAAGATGATGATGACGATGATGATGAAAAAATCAGTGCATAGAATTATTGCTTTATCATACTCAACGCATCACATGAGCTTGCAGAGAACGATTTGTTGAGCTGAGTTCCTATTATTGCTCCGCTTGCAAAAACTTTAATATGTGATATTTCTTCCGCAACTTCCGGAAAAATTTTATCCACTAACTCCACATACTTTGAACGGGCAGCTAACGTTATGAATCTATCTATTAGTCGCTCCCCATTCTGATCATAGGCGTTCAATTCAATCTCCACGCTAGTATCTTCGATATTGGTAAGCGCTAATGTTACACTATCTTCTCTGGATAAATTGGTAAAAACGCCAGCATATATCCCCTCGCTAGCTGCCTCAACGCCGGCCGCACATCGTCCATCTGTTCGCCCATAGACGACAATACCACTAATCGGAGTGGATGATATTATTTCTTGCCAATCACCATTGACGGCCTTGGAAAACTTTTTACGCTCCCCCAATGTAAGCTCCTGTTGTTGGATAATCTCCCCAGCTTTTGAAACCGATTTAATTGCTATTTTGCTGTTAACTGCTTCAAAATTAGTTAGTACTAATCCACTCCAAATTTCATTATCAGTTCGTGTTTCTGCAACATAAATTTTTCTTGCAATCTCATCTCCCAGTTGTGATCCTGAAAGATACCTGTTTTTTGACTCAGGCCTTGTTCCATTTAAGTTTAAGGCCACCACCCCTTCACTCCCACGAATAATAGCAGAAGATAGTGCGGGAACAACTTCTCCTTGAAACAGAGTATCCATAGTGAAAGCACGATGCTCCCCGGCCGCCAACGTGATATCTTTGTATATTTCACTGCCAAACGATAATTTTAAATTTTTAATTTGCGAAGTCGTATTTAAAAGCGCGAGTCCAGTCCACCAAGTTTTATCAGACGCGATATGTGGCATATATATAGTTCCATTTGAAGGAATGGTAATAGCGCTGGCCACCACCGAATCTCCATCTTTTTGAGAAAACTTTAAATGCCCACGAACGTTGGCCCCTCGATCTTTAACATAAATCATACTTTTAATTTTGGCCGGATCACTAAAAACTTCCTCTACCTGAACTGTAATCTTGCGGTTAGGGGCCAGCAAAATATTTTTCTGTTCTATAACATTCCCTGCCTCATCAAAAGCGTAAAGCCACCCATTAACTTCCTTCATGTCATTAATATTTACCAAAACGACTTCACTATCCCAACCGCTGTTTGCGGCAATATGAGGGAAGTATAGTCTGTCATCAAAATATGCCCAGTTAATTATTGCTCCAAGATCTGCATGAAAATGACTATGATGATTGTAGGCCACCACTTCGTCTCCACCAATGAATTTATTAAATAACGCGTCTACCACTTCTTTCCCGTAACGCGCACTGGCCTTTTCTTTCGTATAAATCACCAATTTCTCATTTGCCGAAATCCTTACTTCCGGAAAGGCCTGTGATAGCATCTTCCATATTTTATAAGTGCGATCCCAATCATAAGTTTTAACATCCACTATTTTTTTTCCATTAAGATCTTTTACCACACTAACCATTTGAATGTTCACCACCCCACGAATTTTCTGCGTGTAGTTGGTCGGGCCATTGGTAAAATAGGTAAGATCAATATCTTCCCCGCTCGTATGCGTTGGATGCCCCTGACATTTTACACGATTATTCATATCTGCCACATACATAATATCTTCGCCACCAGCGGGCACAGGAAATTCAAGCCTGGCCTGTTTAAAAAGATATGCTAGCGCACGCTTATGTCCACTCTTAATTCCAATGCAGTTATTGGAAAAATACACATGTGAAAGTTCCGTCCAAGTTGTCCAGGAATTATCACTTTCTATGGGCCCAATGGGTACAAGTGTACGATCGAAGCTCGCACTGGCCGCCAGAAGCATTTGGCCAAATATTAACGTAGAAAATAAAAAGAAATAGACAGTTGCTTTTTTTTTCATTGCCTCACCCTCTTCTAAATACCCAAAGCATAGGCGCTTTCTCACCTAATCATGATCCTGCTATATTCTTGTCGGTTAATTTGGTTGAAAAATAAGCACCACTACAGCAGCAGAAGTGCCCGAAGAGAATCTTGTGGGACAGAAAACTGTGCTACACTGGAGAAAAACAATCAACATTGTTTCTGTTCAGTAATAACTAATTAGCAAAATAATCTGCATTGTTTTGTACTAACGCCATTTTCAGTGCCTGCATAAAATTGATATAGCGTAAGGAGTAGTAATCAACATCTTTAATATTTTTTAACTTGGCCACATCTACAATTCGCATAGTCGTGGTAAGCAGTAAATTTCTCAATGTTTCATCGCTATTATCCAAAGCATATTTACCTAGATCAAAAAAATAGTGATAGACATAATCTTCAAACTCACTTTTTTTATCTGGCGGAATCTGGTTTTGTAGATAAAAATCTATTACTGAAAAAGGGCCTAGCGCGCCATTATCTGTGGGGTAAGCAAAAATATCTTTATAGTCAAAGTACCAACTAATATTGCCGAAAAATGTTTGCTTAAAATCATCTAATGAACTTTGAGCGTTCTTATCAAGAGAGGTTGTAAACTCTAAAATTTGAATATTATTTGTTTCAACAGAAATCAAACGCTCTACCCACTGCGTCTCCAAAGGCCGATGAGTCAACGTTTGACGAAACTGTAAAAATTGTTGGCCACCAATTTGAACAACCTCCATCTGCGGCATTCCCTCGCCTCCCGACTCTGCCACTGATAACAGCACATTGCGAATTAAAACATCTCCCTTGATAAATGGCCCGGCCTTCATCACGTGCGGCCATAAGTTTTTTAGACTAAGCTCCAATGCTTGTTGAATGCAAGTACGAATTTCTTTTAACACTTCCGAAGAGAGGGCCAATTCCGATTGATAACTTTTTTCGTAGGCCCTGGGCAAATAGAGCTCGCGCGGGCCTTTTAGAATTTTTGCAATCCGTGGAAATTGTCTAGCAAAAAAGAAATTGGCCTTCTCCCCTTCTGCTAAAATATTTAACAAAGACAAATCGCCAACTATTTTCATCTCTAAAGTGGCCTTAAGTTGCTTATCATAAATTGTCACATAGGGGGTAACTCTATTGCGATTTTTAGTTTTCTCAATGATAAAATTGGGAATAAGTAAAAAACGATTATCTTTGAGGCCAGTAAAAGATGAAAGTTTATAGTAATTACTAGAATATTGCGCAAAAGCACTAAAATTTGATTCATTAGTTAGTGCATCTTTTTTTTCCAGCATGCGATCTAATAAAATGCCATCCAACACTGTCAAATTTATTAGCATCGGCGAAAATAATGATCCCACTGCCATCAAGGGAATGATCACAAAAGAGACCAGCCAAATAAAAACATTATCCTTGACGTACAACTCGGTAAAAGAGAGCCACTCTTTAATCGTCTTTTTTTTAAACCAGCAGGGTAAATCAAAAAATAAAAAAGGTGCAAGGGGCAACTCCAAAATAACTCGCACCATCCCACCAATGCGATTCCATAGGCGATTGCTCGTTCCTCTGATCCCGATAATCCATTGAGAAAAAGAGACCCCAAAAATTAAAGTGCTATAAAGGCGAAAACCGATATAGATAAAATAAAGCAACACCAAAAAGGCACCCCAATCCAAAAGGGCCAGTGAACTCTCTGCCACTTTTAGTTGGGTTATCATCCATAGCTGAATGTTCTTATTTAAAATCCCAAGTTGCTCATAAGAAGATAGCAAGGAATGAAGTGTGTAGGCACATGCTAAGTCTCCAATCACCGCCATTAATCTAAAAATAGGGCCTCGCACTCTTTGCATTCTAAAATACTCCAAATGTCGATTTGACAGAAAAAATTGGCATTTTTTTTACTATTTTAATTATATTCCATTAGTAAAAAATGTGTAGAAGTTACGAAAATTGCAGAATTTTCACATAAATATTTTTTGTTTTGCAGTATGCATTGTTATTTTCATGAGATCTTTTAACTCAACTACTGCCTCAGAGCATATTTTTTATGCACAAATTGCTATGGGCAGATAAGTTTAAACATAGCTAATAAACTGCCGAGAAGACTAATAGCTTGGCATGTTAATAAAAAAGGAAGTTTATATGAATCAACTGCTAAAAAAACTGGCCGTTTATACATCGGTGATTTCGCTAATAAATCTAAACCCTATCATCATCTCCGATGCCTTCGCAGCAAAGAGTGAAAGGTTAAGCGAAGTAGAAAATCAATCAAACAGTAGCATAAACAATCTACTGGGAATTTTTGATCAAACCATGGCCACCTTTACTCAGATGCAGCAACAGGCGATGGCCAACCAAAACGCAATGTCCATGATGCAGCAGATTCAAGCATACAAACCAACTGTGTATCCTTCAAAATATTTTCCCCAATGTAAAGTGCCGGCGGCCGTTCCTGCTACTCCACAAAATATGTGCGAAAATATAAAAAACGATATGAGCGCCACCGTGGCCACCCAGATTATTACCTTGGCACAACAATACAAAGACGCTTACGATAAAATGCTCTCGCGTGGGCAAACATCTCAGTACCCGATCGGAATGCAATGTATTGAAGAATATGCCAAGCACCAAGACACCATCTTGCAAGATAAAATTAACCAACTAACTGCGGCCCAGGCAGAGGTCAACAAACAGATGCAGGCCATGCGAGATGTGAACAAAAAAATCACCGAAGATATGGCACAAATTGATTCCGAGCTAAACGGCAAAAAAAATGGAGAGGCCAGCATCGAAGAAAAAGGCCGAGATCTATCTAAGTACTTTGCCGGAACTCCCTGCACCCAGGTACTTAATGCCTCCATGCAAAAAAGTGAAAATGGCCTTCGAGAAATAAAAAAATCGATGTCCGAAGCTAAAAACGGAGAAAAAAGTTTAGTTGATCTGGCCAATCAGTTGGTTGCTAACGAAGGAAAAATTCGCGATCAAATTAGTCGACAGTTGGGCCGCTTGGGAAGTTTTATCCAAGCAAATGGAATTACCAATCCCAATCAAGTACCCCGCCTTTTTGAAGGAAGCGGATATGATCAAAGTAAATTTGAAGGAATCATCAACACCCACCTCTCTGCACTAGTTGCCAAACAACAAAATTTAAATTCAAAAATGGCCGGACTTGATCTGGGCCAAGTGATTCCGGAAGTTAACTCTATAAACTTTCGACAAAGTTTAACCGACTTTAGTCCAGACGATCTAAAAGACGGAATTATTGCCAAATGTATCTCCGGTGATAGTAGCAACAGTCTAGGAATGAAATTTAGTGCGCTAATCAAAGGAGTTAAATTAGGCGGCAGTGGCCGTGGCACCATGGTAGAAAATTATCGCAAAGAATTAAAGCTAATTTTAAATCGCGGCAGTTCGCTCGAAGATACGTTGGCAGACCTTCAAAAGCTGGATCGATCTTATAACTACAAAATGCAAATTCAACTAGACACCATAACAGAGGGAATACACAACATCTCCGTATCGGATTACTACACAGAAACAGCTAAACGTTGCAGCAACCAGTACAATCGCTCTTATGCCGATAAAGTGAGCAAGGCCCGTGAGTACATTCACGATATTGCCAACGAGTACGATTCCTTAATGAACAATATTACTGCCGACGTTAGCGCCGAGTTACTCGATTGTTCTAAAAGTACCAGCAACATGTCAGGAAGTTGCAACGAGAAGTTACTAGACACCTCCAGTTCCAGTTTTTGTCTGGCATCTGCCAAAACTTGTGCTGTGAATATAAATCAGTGTATGGCCAAGGTAGAGTCAGTTATCAAAGATCGAGAAAATCTTATCAAAGTAAAGGCCCTGGCCTTTAATCGCAATGTCGAATCTTTACTGGCCGCTCAAGAACAATACTTGAAAGTTTTAAAAGCACAGGTTGGAGTAGATATGGATTGGTTTAAACAATACTTCCCCGGTGCCAACTATAACCTTCTTAGTGATCTCTTCGTAGCAATGCCGGCCATGGAAAAAAAATATGGAGCAGAGCTGCGCGGGGGTGGCGATATGGAGGAACTGCTAAATGGAGAAAACTCTCTGCCTCGGCAAATCGACAAGCTCAAGGAGATGTTAGCTGAACAAAAAGGTAAAATCCAAACAGAGATTAACGATTATATGCAGGCCAAAGAAGAGAGTATAAGAACAAATCAAGCAACATACCAGGCCATACTTACTGAATGCAAAGGTAAATACGACACATACGTTGCAGGCAAAGAAAGAATGATGCAACAAATGCAACAACAACAACAAGAGATGCTCGGCAAGGCCACTAAGTTTTGTCAAAAATATGATCTGCTTACTAGAGGAAATGACCCCGGCCCACTGTGCGATGGAAGTTTTAGTCCTACTGATTTGCTTTCAGATTCTACCGAAGTAGTAAGCTATATTAATCCCGATGCACTAGATATGTTAGTGGAGATAAAAGGTATTTGTAATCAACGAGAAAAAGATGATGGCGAGTTAGCAGATATGAAGGAGGAGGATTCATCCTATGTGGCACAACTTTGTGATAAATATGAAGCCTGGGAAACCGTAAAAGAAAAAATGGAAGCTAGAATTAAAAAAATAAAAGATGAAGAATCTAAAGATGAAATTAAAAAAATAATGGAAGATATTTCTGAAAAAGAGGAAGATGTTAATAACGACGTTAAAAAAATAGACGTCAAAGAAGGCGTTTATGCGACCGATCCAAAAAATATAATTGAAGAGGCCAAAGAACAAGAAAATGAAAACGACGTATGTAAACAATACCAGGCCTTGCAAATTGCAACGAATGAAATCGACAATAGTTGCTCTGCCGCCTCCGATAAAACCGAATGCCAAATGAAGAACCTTGATCGAAAAAAACCGTCCAATGAACATATCAAAGAGATCAATAATGGCCTTTATAAAATATTGCTAGAAACCGATTCTTCCCAATTAGGTATCTCCAGCATTGGAGAAAAAGATGAAGAGATCAACGTCCCCTACTGCTGGGCCTTTAATGCCAATGGACGACAATATAGCGATTCTTCTGATCCATGGGGACTACGAAATTCTAAATTGGATGCAATAATAGACAGTACTCTTAACAGGAAGTAGCGTATTAAAAAAAACATCTTAAAACCACTCTACTTTACTCTGATTCACTACCAAATGACGTTAGCTCTTACTCTCGTCTTCTTAGTCAGCAGTTGTATTGGGCCAGTATCTGATGATACGGCCTTAGGCAAGAGACAGTCCACTCCCAAAAGTAATGATCCTGCCAATGTAGGATTATACGAGAGTCGAGTGTTAGAGGACAATCCGATAATTCTCTCCGGTAATTATAATCTAGATCATGATTACAACTTAAATCTGCTACTTAGTAGTCGGGGGAAATTTATCACCAACAGCAGTACATTAACTGCCGATTGCTCAATGGGAGATGAAGTCGTTGATAGTTGTTTTCAGGTTAGGAAAGATAGCAATGCTGTCTCCTCGATCTATTATAAAAATCAAAAATGGGCATTCCCCGTAGGCAGTGATGAGTTTCATCAAGTGTTGGCCTATTATCACACTTATAAAATTGTTAATAAATTTAACAGTGCTCTCTATTCGGCGATGCAAACCGCCTACGGCCCTGATTTGATCTCCCCACAATATACCCTTTCCGCTCTTCCACAAGATCTTATCTCTATGCATGCCTTCTGGCCCTCTGAACGCAGTTTGCGCATCTATGCCGTCTCTGGGGAACTGGATAACTCTGTTTATCAACCGGCCGATTTTTCTATTTCCTATGGGGAAGATCGCTATTACAACACGCTCAAATGGGTACAAGATCCAACAATTATTTATCACGAAACTGCACATGCCCTAATTCATTTAATGCTAAATCTACGCAACAATGCCTCCGCTGGTATCAGTACGCGCGCCGATTTAGGCCATCTCTACTACGATGAGGCGGGCTCCATAGGCGAAGGCATTTCAGACTACTTCAGTTATTTTATAAATGGACGCAATCATTTAGGAGAATGGGCGGTTGGAAGATATTTGAATCTCTCTCGTCCTATCGATGAGGATGATCCCATTCATGCACTAGGCATTGCCAAAACTCCGGAAGGAAGACTCTCCTATCCTAATTATTTAAACTATGACCCCAATAATAGTTCCATCAAAATTGAAGATGTACACAATAGCGGGATGATTGTTTCACACTACCTAATTGCTCTTACCGAAAGTTTAGCGGAACAATGTTCACTAACCACGACAACCGCCCAATATGCTGTTGTACATATTATGGCCGAAGCATTAGCAGAGTTGGGAGACTTTACTTCACAGGGAAATGATAGCAATATTGCTGAAAACTACTACATCAACCACTCTCCGGCCCACGCTCCAGAGTGGCAGCGAGTAGCAAATCCAATAAACTTCCGCAGCTTCTTTCAGCGCATGGCCAAAGCGACGTATATGATTTTTAACGACTATGGACAAAGCGTTGCTTGCAATGGATCAACATATCCAAAAGATAAAATTGAAACGCTTCTAGATCAGTATGGCCTGCTACTGTTTAAAACTTACAATGAAAACGGCAATGATAAAGATGATGGCCATGATGGAACTTCCACTGCGGTTAATGTGGCCAATCGCCTTCATACGACATTAGTAGCAAAAGATTTTGTAAAACTAGATCCGACTCAAAATGCCACACCTGCTTTTATTTTTGATAAACGCTCAGATATGCTGGGTGCCGTCAGTGACCTGCGGGCCAGTGGACAAATAACAGAAGTTTCGCCCCTAATCCCAGATGATCTCGCTTACAACAATGGCAATGGGAAAATCAGTCCAGGAGAAATCGTCGGAGTTATGCTCAATCTCTATAACGATTCCAACTCTCCCATCGCCGGAGTGCAAGTAATTGCCAACAAATGGGATCATGTAAAAAGCACCGCACCATGTAACAACTTGGGTGATAACTGGCCCACCATAGCAGAAGGAGGGGCCGCGGCAGGAAATAGTGGCACCCCGGGAGATTGTGAATATATTAGCAGAGAAAATGGCGATGAAGACGAAGAAGATTTAGGAGAGGCCTGTTTTGTACAACTCAATGAAGATAATGCCACTAAGTGGGTAACACAGAGTGAGTTTGTGGCCAATAGTGCTTCTATCTCGCCAGAGCAATGTTTAGGGGGGGCCAATAACACTCAAAGCTGTCTAGTTAGAGTAATTCCTAATATGGATCAGGCCTTCTATTCTAAAATGGATGCTAAATCTACTTGGACAAAAACAGTATTCCCCAACGGGCAAGAGCAAGATATTCGCACTTCTCACATAATCATGATGGAAACCAGTCCTTGGATTGCCCCTGGTACTACTTTTAACTGTCGCTTTCGCCTACGTTTTTCTAATTGTGAAGATTGTTACTCTGATGCAAGTTATAGTGGAGATGACTATCTAGATTACGAATACAGTGGCGGAAAACCATTTAAAATTGTTCACTTCCAATTTATCGTTATTAATTAGTCATCAGCGCCTAGGCATATCCCAGGAATGTCCCGCGGGGATAAGGCCATCATTGGCCAATACTTTTTTAATTTTTTCTTCTATGGCATTATCAACCTTTCCTCCTAGATTAATATGGAAGGTGCCCTTTCCCTCTTTTATGGGAATATAATCAATACATATCATTAGCTCTTTGGCCTGCTCTTTGCTTATTTTATCCACCCCCAATCCCACAACTGCTTTGCGCAGTTCCTTCTCTAAATTTTCGGATTTTACAATTAACTCGGAACGAACCTTGGCCGGGATGACGCTACCATCAACATAGTTAGTATCTACAAAAACCAGTCGATATTTGCTGGGATTTTTTTTTGACATAATTGATATTAATTTTTTTTTCTCCTCACTACTCCATTTTCTATCAGGAAGAAAAATTCCATCATCCCCCGAAAAACGAACTGGATTGGCCCCCTCACTGGTAGTGGCGCCAAAATTTTGTAAAGACTGGTTTAATTCTCTTTTTTGCAGGTTAAAATTATCCGTAACTTTCTGAACCTCTCTCCAAATTGCTCCTAATGATCTATCCACCACAACATTGGGGGAAACATTGGCCTCTGTTTCTAACATACCCTTCATTATCGCCTGAATATTTTCCACTCCCATTCCCGAGAAATCTATTGAAACAATTCCATGCTGGGCCTTTTCTAAGTCAATGCGAATACGATCTCGAATAAATAGTGGTGGATTGATAGCATCGCATTTTTCAAAATAGTCAGTCATCGCATCAATCACCTTATCATCAGCAAGTTCTGCCCCTGCATAGATTGATTTGATCTTGGCCCTAATGGCCGCCCGATATTCTGCCGTGGATGGAAAAGATCCACGTTTATTTTTGCGGAGAATTTCTACAACATCATAATCTAAAATATACTTGCCATCTTCAACAAAAGTCATTATCCCAGTCCGCAATAGTTCCCTATTATTTTGCAAAGACTCATGAACTTTTTTTATTGCCAATATATCTTGATGCATTTGTGGCAAATGATCTGCAAAATCTAAAATCAAACCATCGTTGGTATCTTTTAAATGTTGGCGGGCACCTCTTGCTCCCATATTGGCCTTAATAGCATCACTTCCAATCCCACCTAAAAACCATTGCGCAGGTTTGCCCAATTGGCCTTCCATTCCCAAGGCCAATTGTAAAAGCCCGGTTGATTCAAGCGTATTTAAAAGTTTTTGATTGGCCTGCTGATACGTTGCTTTTAGAAGCTGATTTAAATCATACTCCTTTCCGTTCGAGGCAAGTTGCTGTTTGAGCTCATTATAAAAAGCATCGTAGTACATGTTATTAACAGCATCCCCAAATTTTTTGTCTTTGAATAATTTATCATTCAAATCTTTGAGTACAGCATTCTCGATATCAACATAAACTAATCTTTCCACACCATCTTTTTTTTCAATTACGCGAAACCGCAATGATTTATAATCACCATATTCAGCATCCGCAATCGGCCCACCCATTTCAACCATGTCAACGCCCACTGTCTGGCCACTTTCCATCTTGCGCATAAATTCTCTATTATCCAAATCCAAAGAACGTCCCTGCCAGGCATCTTTAAACTCTTGTGCCTTTGCAGAATTTTTAATTTGATGCTCAAAAACTTCTCGCTCTGCTTTTAGCGCAACTAAAACGCAGTCGTTGGCACTGCTTGCCGGCATGGCATGCGAAAAAATAAACAGAAATAAAAAAATCAAAAGATAATTTTGCACAATAAATTATTCACAAAAATGAGCACAAAACAAAGCATAAAACCCACCACACATAAAACTCTGTGGCCAATGCTTAATCAAAAATATTTTTAAACTTATACTTAGCGGCCGCCTCTTCACAGCTATTATTAATAAACTTTTTTCGATAAATTTCTGCTTGAAGTAGTCTAAAAATAAGAGGAGGTGTTCGCCCATCAACTCCTGGTTTTTTAAAATAGTTGCTATCATAATCATCTTTGCTATTATTACTTCGCCCCTGCCTACAAATAGGGTTGTCCTTTAGAGGCATTCCCCCTCTCAAGAAGATCGCATCGGCCCAAATCTCTTCGCTATATTTATGCTCTAAACTTTCAACTTGTTTACTCTGGCCATTTTCCTGACAATAATATTTTTCTTTTTTTGTCTCAGTCCGAGTAATAATTTGACTAGTGCTCTTCTCACGCCAAGAAAGAAAAATGGCCAGAGACTGACAACTAGTCCCCACCTCCTTGTTCCTAAATAGTCTGGAAACCAAATGGCCCATCTCATGTTTTATTCTCTCTTGAACAACCTCCGGATCTGATTTTAAAGATGCCCAAGACACCTTGATTGCACCATTGTTCCCACTTCCTAAATGATCATCTAAGGGCGGCACCTCGCCGTAATTGGCACAAAACAGCGCCATTTCTTTATATCTTTTTTGTTGTAAATCCAAAGATACTGCCCCCAAGGCCTCTTTAATTATCTGTTCACTTTCCATACTAGCTTTTAATAAATTATCTCTCCACTGTTTTATATCTTTTATTTTTTTTTGCTCTAATGCCAATAGTTCTTGCATAAATTTTTCTTCAAACTCTTGGGGAGATAGCGGCACTTGTAGTTCAATGGCCTGCAATTTTTCCTTAATAACCTGAAGACTTTGGACAGACAATTTGCTGAGTGGCCCAATTAAAATTTGCTCTACTGCACTATCTTTAATTTTCTGTAAATAACTAGGCTCATAATCACTCAAAGATAATTTAGTTGTAAAATACGATAGAGAGCAAAACTCTCCAACCTTATTTGCCTCCTGCTGTAGCATCGTATCTGACCTGTTTCCCACACCTGGAGATAGTGACAAGCGTTCCAAATATTGCAACTTGATATTGTGTTCTTCATCCAATCGCGCAACTATATTGCCAAACAACTCCCTCAGTTTATCCCCGACGCCTTCGTTTGCCTTTCTTTGAACCTGCGCTTTGAGTTTATTGAGTTGATTTTCATAACTATTTTCCATGTCACGCTGCTCATATGGGACACAGACACTTACGATACATCGGCCAATGGGATCATCTGCACTTTTTATACCATACGGCAACGGCAAAAAAGATTCTGCTGCACAAGATGAAGATGCCAAATTAGGGTCACCTACTGCCACCCCATCATTGTTGGCCTTTATCAGTAAAGTAGCGGCCCTAATCAACTCTGCATTTGATGAATCGATAGCATCCAGCTTTATAGTAAAAAAAAGCAATAGTGCTATTTTACCTATGTTGAATTGGCCGTAATTTTTTATATCTTGCTCCCGGTGACTCTTTTTTCGGCGGTTTAGTAATATTTTCTACTTCTTCTTGGAACTCTTCTTCACTAGATTGCGGCACTTTGATGGAATGTTTTTTTCGAGCTACACTATGGGCCAAATCACGCGCCTGTTTGCTGGCAAGCTTTGGCAAAATGGTAAGAGGATCTAGTTCTTTATTGGCCACAACGTCCCATAATTTTCCACTTGGAAGAAGTCTTAGGTTATGTGCGGACACAAATCTGATATCTGGTGATGGTGGCGATGATGATTTATTTATATCGAAATATCGAATACCCACTCGATCTAGAAAATCAGTGTTAATAATTATTTTTCCCTCCTTATCTTTTGGAGCGCTCTTCATAAAATCAATATAATCGTCCATGAAATCATATAATCCTGTATTTGCCAGTCCATCTGACTGTGTACAGGGTTTTACTAAAGCAGAAGAAGCGGCCGTGGCATCAAAATATTGTAACACTAACTGTTCGGCCTCTGGAATGTCGATCTCCATTTGGGCAATACTTAGTCCTCCCTCTTGATCTCTGATAATGGCCTTGACCGGAACTGTTTTTCCTCGAAAAAAATCATCAAAGGTGTGAGTTAGTGGATAATCTTCAGAAACAACTCTTCTATCTGGAAAAATCCAATTAATACTTTTTACCACCTTCCCTTCTGGCATATTTAAATCAAAAGTTTTAGTTAAATTGTTTTTCTCCCGCACCGATCCATCCTCTTCCACGATGTATTCTATTTCTGACATCTCAGTGAGATAACTTTTGTCAGAAAATCCTAAAGTGGCAATCGGAAACTCGCTACTTCCTCCCTTTATATCCTGTAACTCTACTTTCACTTCGAAGGCCTTTCCTTCTACACAAATTTCCGCTGGAACTACTAGCGCAGCATTAGTGGTGGGAATATTTTTATTTCCAAATTTAAAAACATACTCCACAGGAGGCTGGGCCGTCTCCGGATCTATAGCGCCATTCACTCTCACCACCACTTTTGCATTAGGGGCCAAAATCAACGGATCAGCTCCAATTACATTAATCAATTTTCCAGTAGCATCATAATTAATTCGCCGAACTTCTTTGCCGTTAGCAGTAATTATTAGGGCGCGAGCAATTGGCGTTTTATTGGCCGGGAAAAATGAACCGGAAGATCGCGTGGCATCAGTAAAAAGTAGTTCTCCAGTATTAATTCGATCATTTGGAGCTTTGGCGGCAAAAACATATTTTGTCTTAGTTTCTTTCAGCAGAGGAGTTCTTCCATAATGATATAACCCTATTCCCCCATCAGACTTATCAAAAGGCATTACACTGTAGGGAGTCGGCAAGGCCAATCGCATATCCGTCGGAATATTAGTTTTTGCCTTCCACTCTAAAAATTTTTCACCATTCTCATCTGTTACCACTTGTATGTCTGATTCTAAAAACCTAGGAACGGCCTCCTTCTTTAAGGTTGTAAAGGTATTAAAATTTGACTCATAAGAAATTGCCGAGTCCATCTCGGCGGTAACATTGCTAACGCAAAAATAATATGGCGTCTCTGGTAACAAATTAGGAAGTAATACAACGTGATGATTAAGATAGTCTCCATGACTGACACTCTCAATATTTTCTTCACAGCTAGCGATTCCATAACTAACCGTAGCATTATCTACCGCGGGATCACTATTCCAAACTATAGTCGCACTAATTGCACTGACATTTTTTTTATAAATCCCTGAAAGAAACGGAGGATTGGCCCCTCTAGATAAAATTCTATCTTCGTAAGGAGTGGTGGGTGGTGGAACAAAGGGCAGAGGATAAACAGCTGGCGGGGGAGGGGGATCTTCAGGGGAAGGAGGAGGGAGAGTGGCCAGCGCCGTATAACTAACCGTTTTAGAATATTCGCTTTCTATATTATGTGCACTACTGATGGCGGTAATAACAAAGGTATATTTATGTCCTGGAGTAAGACGACTGCTGTCAAAACTATAGCGATCTACGTCTCCCAAATCTGCAAATACCTGGTAAAATTCTCCATCAGTTTCATCTTTATAATAGATTCGATATTTATCTACTTGTTCGAGAGGATCATTTTTTGTCCAAGTAAAAGTTGTCGTCTCTGCCAACAACAAAAAAGTAATGAACGGTAAAACAATAAGTGACTTCACAAAAATCTCCTTTGCCTAATAGATGTAGGCCACTCCCACATCTTCTCCTCCGTCTACATTTTCATTTCCCGCCCCAACAATCATTTGATAGGGGGAAAGGCCTACGCTTACTCCAAAATTTCCATAGGACTCAGGGGAAGGTGAATATATTTTTCTAAGCTGCGTGCCAATGCCACTTTCTAATTTAAAAACATAGGCCGAACCACCACGCGAGGCCCTATCAGAGTCTCCAGGTGCCCCTACTGCCAAGTAATCACCACTTAGTGCTAGTGATTGGCCAAACAGATCATAAATACCATTGTCGCTTGGCACCACTTTATAACTCAGGGCCCATTCACTATTAAGATAACGATATAGATAAACACTCCCTCCCATAATTGCCTTAGTATCGTCGCCAGGAACTCCAATAATCAACTGCTCTCCAGAAAGGGAGAGGGCCTGGCCAAAAATATATCCATCAGAGGTTGTGCTTGGAGCAAGCTTCTTTTTTAAAGACCAGTCAGCCGCATTGTAAATGTAAACAGCACCACTGTTAGTTCCATTGGTATCATCACCTATGGCCCCCACTGCTAAAAAAGACGACGACAAACTGACAGCTCCCCCGAAGTAATCTTTCTCTCTACCGGCCGGGATAATTTTTGTCTGTTCTAAAATAGCAGTTCCATCAATTTTATAAACATAAACAGCTCCCATCGATGAGCGATACCCTCGTGCACCAATTGCAATTTTGTTTTCAAATATCGCAACAGCATAACCAAAAGAATCTAATTCTTGCAAATCATTGGGCACTAACTTCGCATAAAAGCGCCACTCAGATCCGTTGAACTTATAAATGTAAACGGCCCCTGCACTGCTGCCTTTTTCCACATCTCCACAAGCGCCTGCAACTATAAACTCTCCGGAGATTGCCACTGAACAACCAAAAAAATGTGCAGTTACCGGATCCGGTGGTGCAATTTTTTGAAAGAAACTCCAACTACTATTAACTTTCCGATAAATTACCACCGCTCCTGCATATAAATCTACCGAAGAATCCATTGAGGCTCCCACCACTGCAAAATCCCTATCGATGGCCACCACAGAACCAAATGATTGATACTCTTCCGTGTTAGGATTTTGCATTTTGGCGGCAGTAGTAGTGGTTAAAAAAGTTGTCGTATTAACATAGTTTGTAGCGGAGGATACGGTGGCCGTCGGGAAAGGCGATGCAGAAGCTGAAGCAGTGGCCGTAGCAGTAGCAGCGGGAGTTGCCGTTCTACTTACCTCGGCAGTGGCACTAGTCGTTGGAGTCATTCCCACCGTGGCCGAAATTTCTGCCTGTGAACTATCACTGCCCAGATCTTCACCTACTGGATTTATTACCACATGTGGCCGACAAGCAAGTATTGCAATAAGTAAATAAATATAAAAAATTAGCTTGGTAACACTCATATAAAATCCTCTCCCTATAAACATATCGCCTACCGCTACATATCGTCTTTTGGTTACCAAGTATTAAATAAAAACATCAAAAAATGGCAAAATAGCAAAAAACATATCAAAGGAATATACTCTGCTATTGCTGCAAGATTAATAAAGCGAAAACTCTCCAATCTTGAAGCAAACGCAATTGCAATGGCCAACAGACTCGATTACAAAATTGATGGCCGTCCTATTAACACTACAGATATTTTAGAATTACAAAAAAACGTGAACAGATTTTAATACTGGCCGGGTTCAGTGCTGATGAACACCAAGTACTAGTCCAAAATGGAGTCATCTCTTCACACGTTGACACAATTATGGAGAATCTAATGGAGTATGATATTCTCCATTCCAACAAAAAATCTATCGCTATCTCCAATAATAAATTGCTCGACGAACTAGATCAATTTACTCCACTGGTTTCTAATTATAGCACAATTGGCGTAACCAAAGCACAAGCAAGAGAAATATATGAGGCCGTATACAACAATCCAGTGGCAAGTATCTGGTCGACTAGTAAATATGATCCTGATGATCTGGGAATTGGTTTCTGTTTTGGTCGGGCGATGGCAGTACATATTGAAGCACTTCACCGCCGAGTTAACCCATCTTCCATCAAAAAAGTTTTTGCTGTTGGAAATTTGGTTGCCGGTAATACCAACTGGGGATTTCACGTAACCACCATCATTCGCGCACAAGATGGTGGTTGGTATGCTATTGATCCAATTATGGGAAAACCAATAACAGTTCGCGATTGGTATAAAACTATGCGCACCGAATATGACCCAAACAAAACGATGAAAATGTATGTAACCTCGGCGAATCGTTTCTCGCCTGATGAGTCGACTCATTATCTTCCACAAAATCTCTTTCTTTCCGCGTATCATGGATACTTCGAAGATCTCATGAGTTTTTTTCGTCAACGCAGCGGAACACCTCATTACAAACCAATTAGCATATCAAATCTTCCAAATTTTTTTAAATCCACTCAAACAAAGGCCAACACGGTAGAAATACTTACCGGCCTATTTTTAGTTGGTGCTATTACTCTAAAGAGTGAGGAGACCCTGGCAAATACCGTTTTAATTATTACCTCAGAAGAAGGAGAATACCTCATCAATCAAGACGATTTACAAAAAATGCAAACAGGTGGGCAACTCTCGGAGATGGCAATTCAATCAGTGAATGCTATTGGCCAAGAGTTACTGATTTCTCCGCAAGAGGCCATGAAAAAAATCATGATAAAAACTTCTTCGAACTAGTATAACTTATTGCTACCTTTCCCTGACAAATCGGATATAGACAACTGTCGCTTATCCATCTGACGCCAAACGTAAGCAATGTAGGCCACTACAAATGGTATGGCCAATGCCACATAACTCATGGCCGTTAAGGTGTAGTGACTGCTTGAAGCATTGTAAATGGTTAGGCCACTTTGTAAATCATAAGTGGAAGGATAAAAAACAGTATCATTTAATCCGGCCAAACCAAATAAGGTAAGGCCCACTAATACAGTCCCTGGGCCTGAAAACCAGATACCACTATTTTTTCCTTTAAAGCGCGTAACAAAAATTCCATAAATAACCAGTCCCAGTCCGGTCAGCAAAAACAACAACAAAAGAGGATTACCAATCAGATTCTGCAAATACTTCCATTTTTGTAAAAAAATCTCTCCATTTTCTGGCCGAATGGCATGGCCTTCCATTAAAAGAAGTTTTGCTAAAACAAAAAGCAAAAAAGGTAGTGACCACATAAAATTGATCCACGCCAAACGTCGACAACCAACATTTATTTCCGCATGTTCAATATTATTTAGAAGATACATTGCGCCCAATACTCGAGCATTCAAAACTAGAAAAATTCCCAGCGATAGATTAAAAAAATTAAGCGCGGCCTCCAATCCATAATAAGGTGTTTGCCAAGTTACCTGATTCATCTCATTAATGCTGAAGCTAGAACCAGTAAAAAAGGTTCCGATCGCTGCTCCAATTAACAAAATCCCCACGCTTCCGTTGATAAAAAGAAACACCTCATAAGTCTTTGCGCCTAAAAAATTTTGTGGTTTTTTTCTATACTCATAGCTCACGGCCTGAATAATGAAAGTAAAAAGAATAAGCATCCAAACCCAATAAGCGCCCCCAAAACTCGTAGCATAAAACTTCGGGAATGCCGCAAATAAAGCTCCGCCAAAAAGAACTAGCGTGGTAAAAGTTAACTCCCACTTACGGCCCAATGAGTTGATAATCAAACTTTTTTCTTTATCGTTTTTTGGAAGGGTAAAAAGTAATGTCTGCCCTCCCTGCACAAAATTTAGAAATAAAAAAAGCGAACCCACTAGCGAAGCAATGATCCACCAGAGTTGTTGCAATGTTGTATAATCAAGTTGTCCAATCATCTTACTTCTCCTCTGGCCCATTGTTAATTTGAGTGGCCATAATCTTAATCTCTGCCACTAAAAGCAGAGTAAACAAAAATAGAAAAATAAAAAAAGTAGTCTGCACGGCCGTCGTTGAGACATTGGAAGTGGCCACACTCACCGGCAACAATCCTTGTATGGCCCAGGGTTGCCGGCCTACTTCTGCTAACACCCAACCGGCCTGCGAAGCAACATATCCCAGTGGCACCGATAACACCGCCAACTTAAGCAACCAAGAAGGATAGTGCTTATTTTTTTTCACATCAAAAAAAAGTATCAGCGCAAAAAAAAGAGGAAAGAAAGAACCAAGAACCACCATCAGATGAAAAGAATAAAATGTAATCGCGATGGGCGGAACTGCCTCTGCCGGATTTTTTAAATATCCATATCCCAAACTATCTTGTACCTCATAAAACGCATCTTTCGAAGAATTGGCCACACTTTCATTACCTGTTTTTTTTGCTTCTTTGTAGTTACGCAATAATTCTATGGCCATCTTTCCTTTTTCCATTCTCTCTTGCACTCCTACAATATTTTGCACAGAATTCCCAAATACCAAATCATTAATACCTGGAACAAAGGAGTTAATATCGCGATTAGAAAGCAGTGATAGAGCACCAGGAATCTTCACCTCAAACCAAAAAGGATCTTGGCCATCGCCTGGTTGTTTATCCCCATTTATTATTCCGGCTGCCACTAACGGCGCACGTGTTTGTCCATCAAATAATCCTTCCATTACCGCTAATTTCATTGGCTGTTTTTGTGCCACTAGATAGGCCGACTCATCGCCAGTAAAAGCAACATAAAGTGAAGCTAGAAGGCCAAAAATGGCGGCCACCATGATACTTCTTTGGGCCAGTAGCACATGACGAGATTTTAACAAATACCACGCAGAAATTCCTATTACAAAAAGAGAGGCCAATACGAAACTAGAGCTAGTGGTATGGGTAAATTTGCTTATGGCCATCGGTGAAAAAAGTACTTCCCAAAAATTTTCCATCTCAAAGCGAGCACTATCCGGATTAAATTTCATTCCAATAGGGAATTGCATCCAGCCATTGGCCACTAATATCCACAGGGCCGATAAGTTAGAACCAATCGCTACCATCCAGGTAGAAAAAAGATGAAATCTTTTAGAGACCCGATCCCACCCAAAAAACATTACCGCAAAAAAAGTTGCTTCAATAAAAAAAGCAAAAATGCCTTCGGCGGCCAGTGGCGCTCCAAAAATATCTCCCACCATCCATGAATAATTCGACCAATTAGTTCCAAACTCAAACTCTAAAATAATACCGGTGGCAATTCCTATGGCGAAATTAACTCCAAAAAGGGCCATCCAAAATTTGGTAATGTTCTTCCACTCTTCATTGCCTGTACGCAGATAAATACTTTCAAAAAAAGCAATCAAGAAAGAGAGACCCAAGGTAAGAGGAACAAAAATCCAATGATACATGGCCGTGAGTGCAAATTGCGCTCTAGACCAATTGACCTGTGATAAATCTACATCAACCATTGAGACCTCCATTAATAATTAGATAGAGAATCGGCCCGCGTAAGATTATCCATTACGTGAAGCGCTCGTTCCTGATCGTTTGAAAAATTGGACGTTAAATAATTAGGAAAAAAGAAAAATTTTAAAATGGCAAACATCACAAAAAGTTTTAATAAAATAATCACCCACAGCTTTCGCCCCACCTTCATTGTACGAAAACCGTCGATATAAAAAGTAATTACTTTTAAAACTATGGCCATGTAACAATCACTATCTTTATTGTTATTGTTATTGTTATTGTTATTGTTACTAAATTGCTAGTGATAGTAACAATCGGTAATAGTTAGAAGGATCACCAAGTTTTAAATTGTTGTCAACTGTAAATAGTTTTAGTCAAAGAACACTCACCATTCAAGTGTCGTAGAAGTTGTATAGTTACTATACTGGGCAACTTTGTTACGTAGACAAATTTCAATATTCGACAATCCACGATGTCGCTCTATATCTGCCGGCGCAATCGAACGATGTGGATTTTCTGGCCGCGGGTGAATATTTCGCCAAAAGGGTTGAGTGTAATCAATTTCTTCAAACTTGAAGATCTCTTCCATCGTGCGATTAATTTCTTGATGGGCCCGATTAAAAGAAAAGCCGATTAGTCCACTACAGTAGTGGCCCACCTCATTTCCACAAAAAGATCCATCAAATGGCAAGTTTAATTTTATCTGTTCTTCTGCTATCTCTGCGGCTCGGGCGGCCACTTCTTCATATGGATAACGTTTAATTTCAAAAAGATCGTACAAATAAGATAATTTGCCTAACGAGGTTTTAACTACACCATCAGATCTGGAAGCTTCAATAATGTACGCTGTTCCATTTTCAATTTTTATGATTCCTGAGTGATAAAACTTAGACCCAGTGGCCGTTCCAATCTCACTACCTACAACATTTTGATTGCCCAGTAAGATTATATCGCCAGTCTGTAAATTGCTTGGATCTATAGTATATTTTCGAGGATTAACGACGGTTGCACCATTTAATAGTGTTACAAAAAAGAAAACTATTAGAATCCAAATCAACGCAAAACTAAAAAATCTCCGCAAAATCTTACCTGCCATATATGCTCTACATATCGAGCTACGCTCAAAATTACTTAACAAAAATTATATCAATTCCTAATTTGTTCGATGAAAAACATTTACCGTCATAATAGATAAATATTCTCAAATTATCTTTAAATTTTATTTGATTGATCCCTAAAATAGGGGTACACTTCCTCAACAAACAAATTTAGTAAGAATAGTTTTACGCTCTCAATGTTTTTTGATGGCCCAAGTTACTGGACACATTAGGCTGCAAGTAAAGCATAGCAAAATGGAGGTCTTCTCATGAGCACGAGTCGTAGGGATTTTATCAAAATTTTGGCCACTCTTCCTTTGGCATCTTCCTCGTTTGCCAGCGATGGCCATTCAGAGAAAAATGGCGATCTAGCTTCCAATGGCACCAGCTATAGCGTTCTTATGGATTCCACTTTGTGTGTGGGATGTCGAAAATGCGAGTGGGCCTGCAACGATAAAAATCACCTACCCAATAAAGATATTAGTACCTTTGAAGACACTAGCGTTTTTGCATTCCGTCGCCGGCCAGAGGTAGATAAATTTACTGTTGTTAATAAAATTCAATCTCTAAAAGAACAACAGACTATCAAGATTCAATGTATGCACTGTCTACACCCGGCCTGTGCTTCCGCCTGTATTGTCGGAGCGCTCAAAAAGCAAGAGTGTGGGGCCGTTACATATGATGCCGACAAATGCATTGGCTGTCGTTATTGTATGGTGGCATGCCCTTTTCAAATCCCGGCGTATGAATATAAAAACGTTCTTACCCCCAAAGTGCAAAAATGCAGTTTTTGTGTGGATAAATTGGAAAAAGGAGAAAAGCCGGCCTGTGTTGAAATGTGCCCCAACGAGGCCATGACTTTTGGTACCAGGGCCGAGCTAATTGAAGTGGCCAATTCGCGCATGCATCAACACCCTGAAAAATATTTCCACCACATCTACGGAGAATATGAGGCGGGAGGAACCTCCTGGCTTTATTTATCGCAAATTGATTTGCGTGGTAGCGAATTCCCGCAACTTTCTAGCGATCCAATCCCTAAACTCACGGAGACCATTCAGCATGGTATTTTTAAAAATTTTGTTCCACCACTGGCACTTTTTACTCTGTTAGGAGTCGCTATGCACTCTCTTAAGGACAAGGATAGGGATTAAATATGAAAGCAAGGCCACTTAATATACCTTTTTTTACACCTGGAGTTTGGATAGTATTCTCACTAGCATTAATTGGTGCTAGTGCCTACCTGTATAGAATGTTTTTTGGCCTAGCGGAAGCTACAAACCTGACGAATAGCTACCCATGGGGTATTTGGATCGCCATTGATGTTGCTTCTGGAGTGGCGTTGGCCGCTGGCGGCTTCACTTCTGCAGCACTGGCCGAAATTTTTCATCGCGAAAAATACCATGTTATTCTTAGGCCAGCACTACTAACGGCCATGCTCGGTTACACCTTTGTTGTTATTGGATTACTTGCTGATTTAGGGAGATACTACAACGTGTGGCATCCGATGATCCCGACAATGTGGCAGGGAAATTCTGTTTTATTTGAAGTCGGTTTGTGCGTAATGGCATATTTAAATGTCCTATATAGCGAGTTTGCCCCTATAGTAGTTGACAGATTTAAAGGGAAAGTAACTTTTAAAAACGAGTACCTCCGACAAAAAACTGAAGGCCTTCTCACCTTTCTAGATAAATTTTTTCGCAAGATTCTCTGGGTGTTGATTATTGCTGGTGTGGTTCTTTCCTGTTTACATCAATCATCGCTTGGAACCCTGATGTTAATTGCTCCAACCAAAATTCATCCTCTTTGGTACACTCCTATTTCTCCACTGCTTTTTTGGCTATCGGCGGTTGCTGTTGGTTACCCCATGGTTATCTTTGAATCTTTATTGGCATCAAAATCATTTGGCATAAAACCGGAGACCCATGTTCTCTCTTCCCTGGCAAAAATTATCCCTTTTACGGTGGGTTTTTATTTTGCCGCCAAAGTGATTGATATAACCATTCGAGAGGCCTGGCCATTTGTCGGAGAAGGAAGTCTTCAGTCCTATATGTTTATTTTCGAAATGGCCCTTTTTGCAATCCCTCTAATCCTTCTTACTCAAGAAAAAATACGACAGTCAGTTCGCGGGCTTTTTATTTCCAGCGCACTAGTAGTTAGTGGTGTCGTTATAAATCGTATCAATGTTTTTTTAATCGCCTACCATCCGCCATATACTGAAGAAATTTATCTCCCCTCCATTTATGAGATTGCCGTCACAGTTGGACTCATCTGTGCATTAGTTTTGGTATATCGTTTTCTAACTATTAATTTACCTATCGTTACAATCGAGGATGGTGAATGAAAAAAATTATTTTTGCACTAAGCTTCATATCCATACAAGCATATATCTATGCTTTCGTTGACAACAGCAATCCAACAAATTGTAAAGAGTGCCACACTTGCGATAAACCCTCAACTCAAGCACTCTGTCTGCATCCGTGCCCCAGACATGAAACAACTAATAGTAACAAGCATAATCTTTCGGAAGGGCCGGGAATTGTTTTCTTTAAAGACATCGCCGAACACTTTACTCCTGTTAAATTTGACCATCGCGCTCACGCTGATATGTCCTCTTTAGGGGTGGAAAAATGTAATTTTTGCCACCACTTCACGCCACCAGGAAAAATCCAACCCTGTCGCGATTGTCATACCAAAAACAGCGAAGACCTAAAGCGGCCTGGCCTCAAGGGAGCTTACCATCGTCAATGCTTGGGATGTCATCGAGAATGGAGTCATGATAATAAGTGTTTTTCCTGTCACGAAAATACCGACAAAAAAACTCCCGTTGATCCTTCTGATAAATCAGATATTATTGCTAATGCTCACCCAAAAATCCAATCACCACAGACGTTGGTATATAAGACCCCTTATCGCAAAGCACCGATTGTAACTTTTCACCATGGCCAGCATATAAAAAGCTTTGGACTGCAATGTGTTAATTGCCACGAAAAATTTACCTGTGGTAATTGTCATGATTCTGATCCAAATAAAAAGAAGAAACGCACCATGCAGCAAGTTCATCAAAGTTGCGACAAATGCCATCGCGCCGATAACTGCAGTAAATGTCATTCGCTTAAAGAAATGGCGCCTTTTAACCATGCAGATAAGGGATGGAAACTAAATTATCCGCACAGTAAACTCGCCTGCAAAGAGTGTCACAAAACACCTGAAGAGAAGCCGAAAAAAGAGTGTAAATTTTGTCATAAAACAGAATGGACTCGTCAAAATTTCAACCACAATTCCACTGGCCTTAAAATAGATGCCGCTCATAGTATGTTTGAATGCAGCTACTGTCATAGCGAGAACAATACCTTTAAAGTATTTTGCAACAAATGTCACTTTGATGGCCGAGACCCTAAGAAAAAACCGGTCGGTGAATATTTAACCCTTTAACCCCATTGAGCACTTATGATTATCCACCTATTGTTTTTTAAACTTTTATTGATTTGTGTTACCTCTGAAATATCCGCTAAAAACGGCCTTGCAAATGATATTAAAACCCATCACCCTATAAATATCATTATTCAAAGCAAAAGCGATCTCCCACTAGAAAATGGAAAAATGACATGCAAAACCTGCCATTCTCATTTTGTAGATTCTAAATTACCTGGAAAAAAAGGTCTTGGGGCAGGAGAACACCTGCAAAAAGAATACTCCGCACTATGCCAATGTTGTCACCCCGAAAAAACCGTTCGGGCCTTTAGTCACATTAGTGATTTAAATAAATTTAACAAAAATTCCAAAGAACCTGTTACCTGTAACAATTGCCACTCCATGCATTTTTCCGACAAGAAGTTAATCGTGCTTCATGGGGCCAATCTCTGTTTGAGTTGTCATGAGAAACAAAAAAAGCTTCCACACAAGGCCCCTATTATCATTCAAGGAAGCAAAGAAATTTATCTCAACGGTGACCATTTAACCTGCCAAACCTGCCATCGAACTCATGGTAGGAGTTTGTCCAAACATTTCTTGGCCGATGAAACTAATCCCATTGTAGATTTTTGCGCTTCCTGCCATGGCAAATCAGCACTAGAACTTTATAAATCTTATCACTCCATCTTGCTCAAAAAAAAATAATAGTTAAGAAGTAAAGGAATGGCGTACCTTTACTTCTTACTATTGACTCGTTACTTTAATTCGACTAATACTTCCTGCAGTCGAACATCGCTGACAAAAGACCGATTGTTTGATGATATAGTCTCATTGTGCATAATAATTCTCTGAATGTTTTGCCTTCTCCAACACCAATCAGGGTGTGAAATATCGTCTGAAAGCGAAACATCTCTCAATGACATACCAATTTTATAACTCTTACAATTTATGTTAAAAAACATCTTCTCAAATATTCCATTATTAAACGTAAAAACAAAATATTTTTTAGGATTAAAACCCGCGTTACTGGCCAGAAAAAGGCCTTGCTCATCGGCCTGAATCTCTGTAAATGCTAAAAATCGATTCTGTCCATGTCTCTGATCGTAGCTCTTTATTATTCTGCGCTCAAGCTTGTACATATTATCTCTACCAAGAAGGAAGTGCTCCCCATTAGTTTCATAATCGGAAAAATCTATTTGTGAGAGATCATCCAAAATGACCTCTTTCTCCTCATTCGTCAAAATCGAAGTTTTAGATAGCGCATCAGAATCTATTCTTGGATAAAGCCACCTAGAAAAAAAATCATCTTCCTTTAGCTTTTTAAACACCCAAAATGACTCCAGCTGTTTATTTGTGGACAATATGTCAATAAAACTATCTAACTTTAGTCGATACGCGGCAGTTATTTTTCGATTTTGTTCATACTCATCTATTAACACTTTTTCACTTTCATTAACGCCCTCTATACTATACATCGAATTGCCATGATCATGTGCGATATGAACCATCTCATGCGCTAAAGTTCCTGCGACAGTAGAAATATCTCGGATATCTTCTCTGAGTAACTCAGGCCCATAATAAATAATCCCTTTTGTTTCAGGATTATTAATAACATATGCTGTTTTAATTTTATCGTCGGAGATTTTGATGCATAGATCATTTTTCTCAATTTCACGATCTTTAAAGAAAAATTCATTTTCATCGTAAATATGATCAACGATTTTTTTCAGCAGTGCCGCGGTTAAAACATAGTTCTTATTATCGATCATTTTGCATGGGTATATTTTCTCAACTGGTATCTGTCCTATTGCATTCAATCTTACTGCGCTAAAAATAAAAAAAATCATTAAAAATCTGAAGAACACTGCTTTGTTCCCTCCCCTAATAACTATATTTAAATTGTCTCATAAAAATACACTAGCAAAAAACTGCTTCCAATCATACATTCGGCGTCAAAATTACACATAATTTCATACCTCTGTAAAAAAATTTAACAACAGTTTTGGACTTTCTAAAAGATGTGGGTAATTGAAAGGAGTTTAACAAGAAGTGCCCTATAAAATGGGCAAACGCATTAAAAATTTAATAATCACGCCTATAAACATAACCTATTGTTTCTATTCCCGCTAATAGGAATACATAATTTTGCTAACTAATTTCCAAGACATATCTGACAATCATAGCGCTATAGAAGTTATTTACTTTTTATAGGCAAACTAGGCATTGTAAACAATGTTATATGATATAATATTTTCTACATCGAAAATCGTACGCCGGCCCTTCTTAGCGATGGCCGAAGGTGATTTTATGAGAAACAAATTCAAACAAGCAGTTCTAATTATACTTTCTTTTGCACTCTCTATAATAATCTCCAGTTGTAACTCAGAAATAAGCCGTGTAACATGGAAAACGACCCCTACTAGCAAAGTTTTACGAACTACTCCTACTCCTACAAATAGTCCGCCCTTGGCCAACTCAATTTCACCAGATAATTTTGAAGAGGAAACACAAACGACAATAACTTTGAGCTATTTTGATTTAGAAGGAGACCTGGCCACCGCTTGTAACATAAGCGGAGAGAATGGAATTATCATAAATGCGCCATGCACCTGCAACATTGTGGGAGTTTGCTCTGTCGAAATTATCGGCGCGATAAATTACACTGGCCCTGGAAGCTTTAGTTACACCGTTTCCACAGGCACTGTAGTATCAAATACTGCTTTAGCGACATTTGAAATAGAGTCCGAGTACATTTCTATTCCACAAAATCTGACTAGCTATACTTCATTAGCAAACAACGAATTATATGGCGCCTCTGTGGATAACATCGGGAACATATATGTAGGAACTTATTCAGGACTCTCTATTTCCAATAATGGAGGGATTAGCTTCTCTAACAAAACAACGGCCCAAGGACTCGGCGACAACAATATATTAAAAGTACATACTGATCCTTCTGGCCGCAATGTTTATGTTGCAACCGCTAACGGACTTTCCATTTCATGCGACGGAGGAATTAGTTTCTCCAATAAAACGACGGCCCAAGGACTTGGAAGCAATTCCGTCAAAAATGTTTTTGTAAATTCTTTAAACACCACCATCTATGTGGCCACAACTGGTGGCCTGGCCATTTCCGGCGATAGTGGAACTAGTTTTTCTAATAAAACTACCGTTCAGGGCCTTGGTAATAACAATACTACCGGCGTCTATCTTAATGCTGACGGCAGCATTATATATGCTGCAACATCCGGAGGACTTTCCATTTCAACAGATGGTGGAGGTAGTTTTACTAACAAAACTACCGCTCAGGGCCTTGGGAGTAATTCTGTACTTGGAGTTTTTATTGATCCAACTGGTGTCATATATGCGGCAACAATAGGAGGATTATCCATTTCTACAAATGGAGGCACCAGTTTTATTAACAGAACTACCGCTCAAGGGTTGGGGAACAATATGGTCAATAACGTATACGTTGATATCTCCGGTATTATATATGCTTCAACTCGCGCAGGACTGTCTATTTCGACGAATGGTGGCCTTAGTTTTTTAAACAAAACAACGGCCAATGGATTAGGCCATAATACGGTCATGGAAACTTTTGTTGATTCCTCTGGAAATATTTATGCCGCAACACAATGGGGCCTTTCAATTTCAAACGACGGGGGAACAACTTTCTCCAATATAGTAACAAATCAAGGGATCGGCCCCTATTACGTAACAGACATAGCTCTTGACGCCTCTAATAACATCTACGCCGCAACATCCGGTGGATTGGCCATTTCGGTAGATGGTGGAAACAATTTCTCTAACAGGACTACGGCCCAAGGACTTGGAAGTAATACCGTATCGGGAGTCCATCTCGGATCTAGCGGAAGTATTTATGTTGCAACAGGTGGGGGCCTTTCTATCTCTACCGATAACGGCGTTAGTTTCTCAAATAAAACGACTGCTCAGGGCCTTGGAAGTAATTCTGTCCGCAATGTTTATACTTCGATCTCTTCCGAATACATCTACGCCGCAACATCTGGTGGCCTTTCTATTTCAACAAACAGTGGTGCAACTTTCTCCAACAAGACAACGGCACAAGGACTTGGGCACAACGATACGTATGATGTCTGCCTTGACTCTTTTGGAAATATCTATGTCGCTAATTATGGCGGACTCTCAATTTCAACAGACGGGGGAACTAGCTTTACAAATAAAACTACGGCGCAGGGCCTTGGAAACAATTGGGTATTCGCGGTATTCATTGATCTTGAAGATAATATTTATGCTGCCACTTTGGGTGGACTCTCTATTTCAACTGACAACGGCATTAGTTTCTCAAATAAAACTACTTCCCAAGGACTCGGAAACGATAACGTGCGAGGAGTATATGTAGATTCCTCCGGGACCATTTACGCGGCCACTGCCGCAGGGCTGTCTATTTCATACGATGGTGGATCTAATTTTATTAATAAATCAACAGATCAAGGAATTGGAACCATTTCGGCAAATAGCGTTTTTATTATGGAATCTTCCAATACCATTTATGTTCCAACAAATTATGGCATCTCTGTACATGCTTATTAGCTTTGAGATACTTTAAGGTACCATTACTTCCTTGGCCTTATCCTCTTAATAATCTGGCTACACACTCTTAGTTCAACATTTCATTAAGGCCTCTAGCTCGCATTCGGGCTTGTTTTTTTATATACTCTTCGACCTGTCTTAATTTTTTAATAAACGAAGCATCGTTGTTGGTCGTTCCATTTATTTTATAAGCAGTGAACATATCTCCAGCAAAATTTGACTCGCCAAGAAGAGTTTTTTCAGTTCCACCGTCTTGATAGACAATTAAGAAGGGATATCCAGGAGCAATGATGTCACTATCCAAAATTGCTAACGGATTAAACTCTCCTTCTGAATTGACAAGATTAAAATCCACTGTCATTTTAGGAAGACCATCGTCATATTTTTTATAATTTAACAAAGCTTTTTTTGCCACCTCTTTAGTTACAGGAGGACCGGCGAAGATCTCTTTTTTTCGCCCCACTCTTTCAGGCAACTTTCTAGCTTCATCAGTATAATTTTCTTGTCTGACATTTAAGCTGCTACTGCTTCCACCTGAGCTCTGCCCTGGCTGTGCATAAGTGGGTGTATTACCAACGTTCCCGTTACTTTTAGGAGAACTGCTTGCGCCACGTTTTACAATTGAATCATTCTTATAATTTGTTGGTGGATTCCGATCCCAATCATCGACGTCATAATATCGGTCTTGACGTGCAACGAAGGGTTTACCAGAATCTCCTCCCCATAAAGGCCGTCGTTTGGCCTCGGCAATTTCCGCATCAAGCTCAGCTTGTTTTGCCTTCATACTAGCAAGATCAGCTTCTAACTCTTTAACCTTGGCACTATTTTGTTTTTCTTTTTGAGAGGCAATTTGCCCTTCGAGATCTTTGATTTTTGCTTGATTATTTCCATTAGCAATATCCAACATCTTGTCATAAATACTATCACCGATCCTCTCGGCGGCCTCCCTTTTGGCAAATCCTTGGCGCTCTTCGGTGGAATTATCTGTACTGGCAACATTTGAACCACTCTGTCCAACACTTGATCCAATTATACTACTACCGCCGCCAATTGATGAAAAATTACTTGCAGATGGTTGCGCTCGCGCTGGTGCATATTGTTTATAATGTTCTTCCACTTGCGAATCGGAGGTAATTTTAGGCCCACGACTACTTTCGCCAGAAGAAGTGCTTTTGCCTTCTACTGCTTCAAGTCTTCCCGCCAGTGAGTCTGCCACCGGGGCAGCTGCTGCTGGTGCACCATCTGGTTGCTTAGTGATAAATGGAACTAGCCAATAATCATTGTGATCATTTTTATCACTCTGTCCGACGCTACTGGAAGTGTTAGAGTTCGAAGCAAGCGAGTCCCCACGACTTAACTTGTTTTCGCGAACATCTTCAATACCACTTTCTACTAAGCCCTTTTTATACTCATACAAAGATACTAGTCCCACCTCTTTATTGCACAAAGGATTGTTTTTTCCTTCAGCTCCAGTAGACACCGTCTGCTCCCAACGTTTCTTCCGCGTTTGTCCTTTGCAGTTTGTCTCCCACCAAGAAATAATTGACTCTCGTGAAGAACAAGCCTGCCCACTACCTTGCTTGGAACAGAGTTCTTTGCATACCTGCTCATTAAAATCCAGGAATCTATCCAACTCGCTTGAAAAGTTTCTTATCATTGCGCTGGCATCAGGAGTCTGCAAAACAATCTTTCTAACTATACCACGAGAAGGTTCCTCAATATTTTTTGATACATTTTGACAGACAAATTTATTATATAATGAAAGATCATTAAATTCCTCAAATGGTTGCGCGATAGGATCAACAACAAAGTCTGCAGATGCTTGACAAATCAAGGCCGCCATCTTTTCAATATTTTTCTCACAAACATCCTGGAGATTTCCCAACTTAGAAGCCGCGACATCAATATATTTACCAATGGCAACATCATCAGAGAATGTTGGTCCCGAGCTCAAAAAGTCTTGAAAATTTTCCCCATCTGATACCACAATATTGAATTTGGGATATTTTCGGGAGACTTCCACTAATGACATCAAATTATCCATAATCTCATTAGACCCTTTTTCCGTTTTCTTCAAACGGTCTATCATATCAAAAAGATTCTCCCCACTCCTAGTTGCACTTTTTATTAGATTTTGGTTATCTTTCATCCAATCCAATGCGCTTTGAATTTCTACAAAAACTACCCTTGGTGGCACCATTTTAGCTCGATGAAAATCTACAAAACTGATGCATGTTTTTCCGTCGCTTCCTGGTTTACTTTTGGCTATGCTAAATAAATCTGCATTTAGCCCGCTTATAAAACTTGCCAGAGCGCTTTCGGCGGACATGGGTTTTAAATATTCAAAGAAAGATTTGATTTCTGTATCACGATTTTGACAAACAGCTCTTTTTTTAAGCTCTGAAAGCGATAGTTTGTAAGTTTGGCAACTTGCAATTTTCCCCGAATTTTCTCCTTTCCCTAAGCTTCTTCCAACGTGCAGATCCAAAATCCCCCTCATGAAAAAGTCGCTAATAAATGCCTTCATCGATTCAAAGGCAATCTTCTTATTTTTTTTAAGATACTCTTCTTTATTGATCACTCCACCAACCTCAATTTTCTTATGACATTCACACACCGAATTTGGATCTTTACTCATGCTCTCTTTTGAACACTCTTTAGTTCCTAGCCCCATTTTGCCCATAACTGACATTTGGTCAGTTAATGATTTTTCAGCTTCTTGAGTACAAATTCCCGTCATACAATTTTCTTCTGCGCGAGCAAAAGAAAACAACAAAACTAATATTGCCACTAATTTTATCTTCATTTTTTACCTTCTTGTAGTGATGCTACCTGCAATAGATCAGCGCTACTCATAGCTCCCATATTGGCGATAAATACAATATATTCTTTCCACATTTGAACTTGAGTTTCTAAACGAGCATTTTGTGGATCTCTCTTTAGCCGCGCTTCTGCTGCTTTTAACTCTTTGTCTACATAATCATAAATCGTATTTCCACCGGGGTCTTTGTCATTGATGTTACATTTATTATTTTTATAAAACTCCACCATCATCCGCTTTCTTCTATTTATTGCTGCGAAAGAAAAAATTGTATCCTCGGCTCCATCCCCTCCAACACAATAGATGGAATTATATATGGCAGGATCGTGAATCTTGTAACAATAAGTGGTATCCCTCTCAATCTTATCCAAGACCCTTGTCATAATTCCGCTATAAACAGCAAGGTCATCTCTCCCAATACAATCACAAATTTTGATCATGGTTACTTCGTTAAAATATTTTGTTAGCGGTGTTACTCTCTTTGCCTTCGGAGGTCGACACGATTCTTCATAATCAGCTTTTGCCAGAGGAACTATGAATTTCTCAATATCACCGGTCGATATTTTTTGCGGATCTCGATAAGAACAATTATCTAAGCACTCAGAATATCCGCCTCCAGGATTTTTGTCGGAAGCCACAAGAATGGGAAGCAGACTAAAAAATAAGAGAAAAAACAAACCAAAAAATGAAACGCTAAACTGTTTCATACAAAACACTCCCCCTGTCGTTTAACCATATAACGCAGCAGCACGACTATGGTATTGACACTTAAATTTTTTCACAGATCATGAGTAAGTCAACTATTTTAAGTTATGCAAAAATTGCCGTTGGATTGATATGGTAGCTTTGGCAGTATTAAATTATAAGTAGTCATACATCCCTCAAGATACGAGGATGTAGTGATGCTTGTTGATGGGGGCCAGCTATGCTGCCGAGCAAATATCCTTAAACTCAGCAGTTTTTTGCACGAATTCTGGTGGGCCATCATGAATAATTTTGCCATTATCAATCAAAATTACTCTGGTAAAGCGATTTAGTTCTTCGTAGTCATGAGTAGTGCAAATTACTAAATCAGAAGATAATTTAGAAAAGAGCAAATCCCAAACAACTTGTTTTATTTTTCCATTCAACGCTGTAGTCGGTTCATCAAAAATATTAATGGCCCCGATGCGATTAATCACGCGAGCAAGAGATAGTCGTTTGGCCTCTCCTCCCGAAATGTTTGAAGCTTTTTCAGCAATTCTTTTTTTCTCATCTTGAAAAGAGTGGTTGAGATCAAGTATATCAAATATTTTCTTTTGCGATTCTTCTAATTTGTCCTGATAAAAGACACTCTCTGCTAAATTACCAGAGATCAAATATGGTGATTGTGGACAATATCTAAGCAAATCAAAATGTGAGCTAGAAGATAGTTTATTAAGGGAGACACCATCCACCAGAACATTGTCACGTGACTCTGCTCGCATTCCTGCAGCAATTTCAATAAAGCTACTCTTTCCTTTTCCAGTTGCTCCTACTACGGCAACTTTCTCTCCTCGGCCAAACGTTAATTCTTTTTCAATGGTAAAGCTAGATAGGCCCTTAGTAATAATTTGTGGTAGTAGTTTTAATTCCTCGGCAGTTGTCAACTTTATTCCATCTCTATCAAATGCAGACATAGATAAAGTTGCATTTAGTCCTTTTATATCCACACTAAATTGATCAAAGTGTCTTATAGATTGTAATAATTGATTGAAGGCAGCGGATAATCTGGCCGTTATGGCCAGAAGTGTGAATAGGTGTCCAATGCTCATCAAATTGTTTTTGATGGAATAAATTCCCCAAAACAGTGTTAGTAATAATACCGCATTGGAGGAATTATAAAATAAATTATCAATGAAAGAACCAGATACTGATAATTTAACAGATTTTTCAGCATAACTTTTAAAGGGGAAGCTAATACGCGACAGCGCGTATTCGGTGGCCTTTTCGATTTTAAAAATTATTCCATTTGTTAATACTTCTACCATTTCTCCTGTCACCTCATCTTCCGCATCATTTACCTCATTTAGTTGCTCGCGTCGTTTTTTTATTAACGCTACAACTATTAACTGATGGGCCATTAATACCAATAAGATCACAACTAAAAGAGTGGATGCTTTTAAATAGGCCAATATTATTGCCGATATCAAAAGTTCTAATAAAATTGGAATAACCGAAGTGGTTATATGGCCAAGTAGTTTTTCATGAGCGGTTATTCCTCGTTCAATAGAGTGGACAACCCTGCCAACTTGCTTGTCATCAAAATTATGCATATCCTTTTTTAGAATAATTTCAATCCATTTCATGGAATGGGCATAAATATTTTCTTGGACAAATTTTGTTAACGCATATGTTTGCAGTGGAGTGAGAAGTAAAGTTGCAAACCAGATGGTGATAAAAATTATAATATTGCCATCTAAATAGCTAAGAGTCTGCCAATTATTATTGAGCTGATCAAAAATTTTACCAGTATAGAGCGGCATTAGCAGAGCAAAAACCTTTAGGCCCGCGATCAAGCTAAGGGCAGAAACAAATAACCCTCTTTTTTCTTTTATGCAGTCATATAAAAAGGCCAATATTGACTTAATTGTTCTCATAGTCTCTCCTCGTGAAATAATAATTTTGTGGAACTACCGGCAAACCACTTCGTATCAGGTGAAACCTATCCATACCAGGAATAAAGACTTGAACAATAGACACTCCTTCATGGTTTAGAATTTCTCGAAACAGTGGTGAAAATCCGGCGGCAAAAAGTTTTTGATTTAAATAGATAACTTGATCTTTTGTACTGGCCGCGGCCATCCGTTTTGAAAAATGTAATGGCGGCGATAATGGTGAAGATATTTTTTTTAAATCACTAAATTCGATATAAATTAATTTTCTCAAAAGGCCATTTGCTGACAAGAAAGCAATTGCTTGTTCATCTTCCGCATTTTCTTTTTCGGAGTTAAGTGCAACCAACTGCAAAAGTTCATCCATACTTCGCAATATTGCTAAATCAAAAGAAAGCGAACTCCCACCTCCGGCCATTGATAATTTAAACTTATATCTGCATCTACTACTATCTTTCAAAAAAGAAAATGCGACAAAAGAGTTAAATGGAGTCTGTGTAAACACAGTCATGACTTCGCTATTGGTATCACCAACAATTTTTTTTCTTGTAGTTAAAATTTCTGGAGTTGCAAATTCCATCTCTGAACATATTAAATGCCACTTGATGCCAGTAGAACGGCCAATAAGATCAAGACAAAGTTGAGAGTAGTAATGCCGTTCAATAGTTTCATTTATTCCATGAAGATACGCATCCTCAAAAGTTATCCCCAAACTTGTACCTGAATTGGAAGAGTATTTTCCCAAGGTCTGCTCTTGCAGCGAGGCCATCTTGGCATAAAATGGATTGACTAAAACATACGGCACCAGACAATTTCTTTGCGTTATAGCATTCGTAAAATTTACACTTTGAAGTCTATTATTTTTATTATTATCGTTTTCGTAACCATGATCGTTATCATTCCTGCTTGCTCTCAAAATTCCATCCAATTTGAATTCATTTTGATCGATAATTTTCGAAAAGGTTGTCGGTTGCAACAATACCTTTAACGTATCTTGCATAAGAAGATAATGTTCAATTGCCTCGGCCTGTGCCCCGATAGAATGATTTTTTCCTTTACCACTTCCTGCGGCCAATTCATTCCCGGCCTCATCAAATATGGCCACATGCGAGACTTGTCGACTAGCATCTTTGACTATAGTTTTAGTTTTTAGATGGTATGTATTTAATAAATTTCCAATGGCCTTGCGCGCCACTTTCGTTGTTGTTGATCGTTCTAGGTTGTACAAATTCATTGGCCCCTACTTAATGGCCCGAGGTAATTACCTTGGGCCATTGATTGAAAATGACTATTTTAAAGTCTGAAAAAAAGTTGACTCGATAATGGTAATAGGCGGTAATATTGCGCCAATATTTATTTCTGTTCTTCTTCCCATAGACTACTCCTTGTTTGATAATGCGTTATTGCACTTCGTGATGATGCACTTGTGCACAACCTATGCCATTCTCGTTTAGTGAGTAATTAGTGAGTTAGCAAAAAGTAAGCGTTAACTGTTCTCAAATTGAGTACGTTGAAATTCAATAATTCAATAATTCGTTATGCAATATTTTATCTTCTAAGCAGAATTTTTTAAGCCGGAGTGTCCAGAATTTGGACGGCCATGAATAATTTACCTTACAGCAGAGTCCTCGACTATATTTTTTTAAAATTATCGCTACAATCAAATTCAACACAAAACGATTTCGACAGTAGAGTGCTTGTTGACTGTATATGATGAATAAGAAAAACAACTGTTCAATGTCACCTTGACTGTCCAATATAAGGAGATAATTTATGAAAAAACTTTTGTTAGTCATTTTAGTAATTGCAATATCCGCGGCAAATATTTTTGCCAAAGATATTTTTGCTGCCAAAAATACTCCAGCGGCGGTTATAGAGTCTGCCAAAACTTTAAAGTTTGATGACACCAGAATCACCGTAAAAAAAGTTCGCAACCTCGACGGAAACCCTTGTATGCCGGCCGGAGAATCTTACGACGCATCATTACAAGTAAGAGAGGCGCAGTATTACCATCCAGAAAAAAACAAAACTATATATAAATGGAAGGTAGTTAAAACAGTCAATATTGATAAAGAAGGCCGCGTTATGGAAGTGTGCGGCGAATAATAACAACTAAATAACAAGGCCAATGAAAAACAAATGGTAGGTGAATATGAAAAAACTAATCCTTTTAATCCTTCTTCTCTCAATATCAACTCTCTTCGCACAAAGTATTAGCGAAGTGCCCTATTACTTCGCATTGCCGGTAAGCGCTCATGCAGAGATCAGCGATAGCGACTGGGTTAAAATTCCGGTGAGGGGAGTAAAAACAGAGCAAGCATATTTACGCGGCTACAGCTTTCAGGAGCGTGGGGCCAATGGTTCCGAAGCACAGAAAGCTGGCCGCCGCGAGGCCTTTCAAGAACTCTATAGTAAAGGCCTACTGCAAACTGGCGACGTAGTATTAAGTATGCGCCCGGCGTGGGAAGGGACTATTCCTTATTCCCATATTCAAATGGGCGTCTCTCATGCCAGCCTAGTAATTGTAGAAGATGGAGTAGTAAAAAATTTGGATATGCCTCTCGATGATAACTACAATGGAAATGGACTCAATGGCCGCTTTGACGGCAGTCACTTTCAAGAGACTAATCACTACCAAATTCTCCGCAATCGCGTTTTTACCGCCGAACAGCGAGAGAACCTAATTGCCTGGGTAAAAGAATTACGCAAAAATTACACAAGCATCCGCGGAAAAAATCTTTTGAAATTTAACTCCAATTATATGGCCCCACGGATTGATAACTATGGCCCTGGATACTCTTTCGTTACTACTATGGCCCGCATCATGCTAGGATACGATAAAACCTCCTCCGACTTAATAATGTTTTGCTCTGAATACGTCTGGGCCATCTTATCACTGGCCAATTGCTCACCTGCTGACTCTGAATTTAAAACGGCCACTCGGGGAGATAGCGCTAGCTGCGTAAAACCCATTTTCAACGCCATGTATCTTCTGGAAAGTGAAAATGCTCCAGGACTAACCGAAGGCCCTCTCACTCTTTTAAAATCTATGAGTGACGTTAATGACCTCGAAAAAAATCCACTATTATTCACCCTTTTTGCACAGGGAGAAATTGCCGCCCTCTCTAGTGGCCATAAGGCCATCGCCACCAATCCGGCAATTAACATGCTCATTGAAATGCTAAAGCAAATTTACCCAGCAAAACTTGCCGGAATGGATAAACTTCCGGAAGTAAGTGCTAAAACCTCTGCCATCAATGCCAAGGGCGGCCGCAACTACTCTCCGACCGCCTTTTTGATAAATACAACCATTGATAGTGCCAACGCTGATCGTAGTTTTGATTACACAGCGACCGTAAGCTTTACTCCGTACTACTAGTCTTAATACTAACCCAACCTCCGACCTTAATATCAAGGGCCAACTCTGCTTGGCCCTTGACTTACGCACAAGTTACGCTTACGATATAAAGCATCCTATGCCACCACCGACACGTAAAATTATTCATGTAGATATGGATTGCTTCTTTGCCGCAGTCGAAATGCGAGATAGTCCACATCTTAAAAATTTGCCGCTTGCCATTGGATCTCCTCCTGGCAGTCGTGGCGTAATTTCCACTGCCAACTACCTGGCCCGTCAATATGGCGTTCACTCTGGAATGCCTAGCTCGACTGCTTATGCCAAGTGTAAGAAACTAATTTTTATTCCCCCTAATTTTGATAAATACAGTGCGGTCACTGAACAGATCCATAAAGTTTTTTACCAATATAGCGATAAAATTGAGCCCCTATCTTTAGATGAGGCATTTATTGATGTAACTGGAATAGATCGCTGCCTAGGCTCCGCTACCTGGATGGCGCAAGAGATTACCCGCAAAATAGTAAAAGAGACTGGCCTAACCGCCTCTGCTGGAATTGCTCCAAATAAATTTTTGGCAAAGGTGGGCAGTGATTGGAACAAGCCAAACGGCATCTTCACTATTGCCCCTTCGGATATATTATCTTTTATGCCTAAATTGACTGTAGACAAAATCCCTGGGGTAGGAAAAGTGACTAGTGAAAAACTAAATGCTCTAGGCATTAAAGATTGTGCAGATCTCCAAAAACAAGATCCTAACTATCTTTCGGCACATTTTGGAAGCTTCGGCAAAACCCTTTTTGATTTTGCTTTTGGCCTCGATGAACGAGAAGTTGTCACTGATTTTGTTCGCAAATCACTTAGCGTCGAAGAGACCTATCCACAAGATATTCGGCCAGTTAGCGAGCTTTTATCAAAAATGGATCAATTAAAAAGCGAGCTCTGCCGTCGTCTGCGCTCTTTTAAAGAAAACGATCAACCAACTAGCGTGCCATATAAACTTTTTGTGAAACTAAAAACTTTTGATTTTCAAACTCACACCGTTGAAACCTCTTTCAATTCCAACGACGGTAATAACCTTTGGCATAACTTCCACTTCTCTCCAGCGCTATCCGATTTGGCCAGAAATCTTTTAGAAACGGCATATCAGCGTGGCCAAAAGGCCGTTCGTCTGCTGGGAATAGGCGTTCGCCTAAAAGAGATTCCCACGGGCCCAATCCAATTGCGTTTTTTATAAAATTTCTAATTTTTTTCCTGACTTTATGCAATCGCTGAGTTAGACTACCAGCTTTCTTAAAAGGCAAATTTATTCACCTGACACGGAGATTCTGAATGAGAGTTTTAAAGCATTTTTTGAGTCTGTATGCGTTTTCTTTCACTTCCATCTTTGCTAGCGAAGCGGAGTTGGTTCTACCTGATTTGGCCGGCCAAACATTTTTAGGAGTAACTGGACACAATCTACTACTTGCAGGACTAGTGATCTGCTTTTTAGGGATTGGCCTTGGCATCTGGCAATCCACAATACTAAAAAATCTACCTGTACATAAATCGATGAGAGAAATCTCCGAATTGATTTATGAAACCTGCAAAACTTATCTTTTAACCCAAGGTAAATTTTTGGCCATTTTATGGGCCTTCATTGCCGCTGTAATGATTGTCTACTTTGGATATCTCCGCGACTTCACATTTGTGCAAGTTTCCATCATAACATTTTTTTCCATTGTTGGAATTTTGGGAAGCTACGCTGTTGCTTGGTTTGGTATTCGCATCAACACTTATGCCAACTCTCGCACGGCATTTGCTGCGCTGAAAGGCAAGCCATTCCCCGCCTATTCCATTCCTCTCGCGGCCGGAATGAGCATCGGAATGCTACTTATCTCGGTTGAGTTGGCCATCATGTTGGCCATTTTGCTTTTTGTTCCTAGTAACTACGCTGGCCCCTGTTTTATTGGTTTCGCAATAGGTGAATCACTAGGCGCTGCTGCCCTACGTATTGCAGGCGGTATCTTTACAAAAATTGCTGACATCGGTTCTGATTTAATGAAAATTGTTTTTAAAATTAAAGAAGATGATGCCAGAAACCCTGGAGTTATTGCCGACTGTACTGGCGACAATGCTGGAGACTCTGTTGGCCCAACTGCCGATGGTTTTGAAACTTATGGCGTAACTGGAGTAGCACTCATAACCTTCATTCTGCTGGCAGTTCATGATCCGGCGGTACAAGTTCAACTGCTGGTTTGGATTTTTGTGATGAGAATCGGCATGGTACTAACATCTGCCATCTCTTATGCCGTCAATGATTTTTTTGCTAGAGCAAAATATGAAACTGCAACTAAGATGGATTTTGAGCAACCGCTAACTTCACTAGTCTGGATTACTTCTCTTATTTCTGTGGCCGCTACCTATGTTCTTTCTTATCTTCTTATCCCCGAGTTGGGTGGTGACTCAACCTTATGGTGGAAGCTATCGACTATCATAACCTGCGGAACTATTGCTGGGGCATTAATTCCTGAACTAGTAAAAGTCTTTACCTCTACAAACAGCAAACATGTTCGAGAAGTTATCACCTCTTCTCGTGAAGGTGGGCCCTCATTAAACATTCTATCTGGCCTTGTAGCTGGATACTTCAGCGCTTACTGGATGGGAATTGCCATCGTAATTTTAATGGCAGTGGCCTACTTGGTTGGATTGGCCGGACTAGGCCCACTCATGTTGGCACCTGCCATTTTTGCCTTTGGATTGGTTGCGTTCGGCTTTCTAGGAATGGGCCCGGTTACTATCGCTGTAGACTCCTATGGCCCTGTGACCGATAACGCTCAATCTGTTTACGAATTATCTACCATTGAAAATATCCCTAACATCTCCAGCGAAATTCAAAGAGATTTTGGCTTTAAACCAGAATTTGAAAAAGCAAAAATGTTCCTGGAAGAAAACGATGGCGCCGGCAATACTTTCAAAGCAACTGCCAAGCCAGTACTTATTGGTACGGCCGTAGTTGGCTCTACCACTTTAATTTTCTCTATCATCGTACTACTAACCAACGGACTAACAACTGGCGTGGAAAAACTTTCACTTCTAAATCCTCCCTTTATGCTGGGATTGGTAACTGGTGGCGCGATCATCTTCTGGTTCTCTGGAGCGGCCATTCAGGCGGTAGTTACTGGTGCCTATAGTGCGGTAGAATTTATCAAACGCAATATTAAACTAGAAAATAGCGAAAAGGCCTCCGTGGCAGATAGCAAACGCGTAGTAGAAATTTGCACTCAATATGCCCAAAAAGGTATGTTTAATATCTTCTTGGCCGTATTTTTCTCTACTTTGGCCTTTGCCTGTCTTGATCCTTTCTTCTTTATCGGATACCTGATCTCCATTGCTATCTTTGGCCTATATCAAGCAATCTTTATGGCCAATGCTGGTGGTGCCTGGGATAACGCTAAGAAAATTGTGGAAACAGAGCTTCACGCTAAGGGAACAGCTTTGCATGATGCTTCTATTGTTGGTGACACTGTAGGTGATCCGTTCAAAGATACCTCTTCTGTTGCCATGAACCCAATTATCAAATTTACTACTCTCTTTGGACTATTGGCAGTAGAGTTGGCGGTTCAGATTGAGGCCAGCAACCCAGTAGCAAATAAAATTGCGGCCGCCATTTTCTTCTTGATCTCTGTTGTATTCATCTGGAGATCTTTCTATAAAATGAGAATTGTAGAAGATAATACTGCAGCAGACGCAGATATGAAGGCCGTGGAAACAGCAGCTAAATAGATAAAAAAGGATATATTGTACAAAAAAAAGGCCCAGAGATACTGGGCCTTTTTTGTATGTAAAATTTATGGCCCCTAAGAATCTTTCTTCGGGCAATGGCCATTAAATGCTATAGGTAGTTATGAAAACAAATTTATCGCCTAATAAAACTTTAATTCTTCTGGCCTTTTTTCTATCAATTTTTCTTGTTCAAAATCCTCAGGCCTTTGAATCATCATGGCAAACTGCTAATATCAACGCTAATCCAGATTCCAACGCAATCCCAGCTGAAGAAATCGCAGCATTAAAGAAAGTCCCTCGCCTACAACTTCCACTTCTAAAACAGTGGCCGGCAAATGCTGGAACTATGCCCATGGCAGATTTTATTTTTGTTTCCAAATCAAAAAAACTACTCTTTCTTATGAAAGATGGCATTGCCTTCAAAAGCTATCGCATAGCTTTAGGACGAAACCAATTTGGTTCAAAGCTATACGAAGGAGATATGCGAACACCTGAAGGCCTATACACTATTGATTATGAAGAACTTCCCAGCAACTACCATCTATCACTACACATTGACTATCCTCACTCTGATGATATTGAACGAGCACAAAAATTTGGCCGTCCGCCAGGTGGAGATATTATGATCCACGGCGAGCCAGATCACTTAGGCCTAATTTCTTATTTTTTTGAACTTATTGGATGGGAAAACTATCGCAATTTCACAAACAATATTCTCTATACTTTCAACTGGACACGAGGCTGTATTGCTGTTCGCAACCACGAAATAGAAGAAATTTTTCGCCATGTCCCTAACGGTACCAAAATTTGGATTCAGCGATAATTTATAACTTTCAAGATGTAAGTTTAAATTTTTTTTGGCCACTAAGTAGTTTATCCAAAAGTGCCAACAAGCGATCTATATCTGACACCGTAACATCCAAAACTGGCCGCAAACGTATCGAATCACTACCAGCTCCTAGCAGCAGTAAATTTTCCTCTTGCAATGCTCTCTCTATAAATGGCCCTTTTGCTTTGCCGTTTTTAAAAGAAAATCCAAGATAAAGGCCCAGTCCCCTTACATTAGTAATTTGTGAAGGGAATTTATCTTGTAATTTCTTTAATCCATTAATCAAATGATTGCTCTTGAAGTCCACGGCCGTTAGTAGGCCTTCCTCCGTCACAATCTTCCACTCCTGACAAAAGCGCACCATGTCGGAAAGAGTTCCTCCCCAGGTGGAATCCAAAACTCCAAGATCGTCCATCGAACGGCGCATATAGATAACTCCGTTACCAAATTTTTTAGCAGTTGCCACCGCATCAGGAGGATGAGGAAGATCATAATGATCGATACAAAAAATTTCCCCGGTCTGGCCGCCAGCGGTTTGCACTTCATCTACGCCCCAAAGAATTTTATGCCGGTGGCACAGTATAGATAGTTCACGATAAAAGTCTGGCAAGGCCAAACGATGGCCTCCCGCCCCCTGAATAGGTTCTAGAATCACTCCAACAATTTCATCTTTGTGCAAGTCCATCATAGTATCAATTACACTCAAGGATTGTTGCATGTTTTTCAAGTTAACACTTTTACTTTTACTATTATCAAACGCCGGAAAAGGGACTCTAATGTTGCCTGGAATAATTCCCTTAAAATCCTTAGTGATCATTGGATCATTTTCGACGTTGGTAACATTTAAAGCGAACACTGTTCTTCCATGAAAGGCACCATCAAAATAGATAAACCGATTGGCCTTGGCCGCAAGTTTTTGTTTTTTTATTTTATGCCGATGCAAATTGATGAAATACTTCATCATGTTTTCCACTGCCTCAGCACCAGAGTTTACCGTATAAACTTCTAGCTTTTTATTACGCATACACTTGGGCGCCAGTGAATAGATTAATTCGTAGTACGCCAAACACTCCGGAGTCAAAAAATCTGGATTGGCCAATTTGTTATTTGCCGCTACTTGCAAATGTGTTAGATAATCTTTCTCATAAAGGCGAGGATGATTGTAACCTAAAAGTTTAGAACCATATAATCCGGCCCAATCAAAAATCCGATCGCCATCAACCGTGGCCAGATACATTCCTTGTGAATTGGCCAGATCGATAACAAATGGATATGGCCCGACAATAACACAGCGATTAAGACGCTCGATAAATTGTTTACTTTTTGTTTTCGGATAACCTATCTCCTTCTTATTTTTCTTCATAAAATAAAATCACTCCTCGCAAAAACTGGAAATATTATAACTATATTGTCACAATTTCGATCATACCACTCTTTTACTTACTTACTTACTTAAACGACTACTATCATAAGCATCTCTAACCGTTTTATCGGCCTTATTTCTTGCTTCATCTCTTACTGCACCATGACGTCGCGAGGCCTCCAAAATAGGTTCAATCTTACAAACTTTAATGTGTGGTTGTCCCTGCAGTAAATCTTTTACTAATGCTACTTTATCTGCCGGCACAAAAACGGCAGTAATCTCTTGAGGAGATGCGCCTTTTTGTAAAAAATATTCGGCATGTTCTAGTTGTCGATTATAAAAATAACTTAACTTCGGAAATTTGGATAATAGATCACCAGACTCAAAATCATACTCTTCTGGCAATCGCATATCCGCAGGCCTTATGGCAAAAAACACCGGAAAGCCTTCTTCGACCAGTTCCTTTTCTTCCGCATTAAGTTTTTCCCATAAGGCCAATCTCTTTTCTCCATTGGCGATTGCCTTTTTAGCGATGTTGTAATCACTGCGACGCTTGTCCCAATCACCGGCCATAGCATCTTTTAACTTCTCAATATGTTCAAGCTCCGCCTCCGGATTCCATTTAGATGAAACAGCATATTCTACTGCATAATCAACTTGATCTAGTGTTGCCACAGAAAGAGAATACTTGTTAATCCCAGAAAGGCCCTGCAACTGCTCTCCACCAAACATTACGCTCTTACTTTGTATTATTTTACCCGCAGGAACGAGTCCCTGCGGAAAATATTTTGAACCAGTAAGACCTAAAAGAGAACTGGAACTTGCGCCATGGAAAACAATTCCACCATTTGCCTCCTCAAGCAAATAATTATGCCTTCTAATGATATCCTTTGTACGCTCCCAAGTTTGTTCTGCAGAATAATCGACACTCTTACCATCATAAGATACATTGTTAATTAAAAAGTCATCATGTAGTCGCAATCGCAAAGATGCCTCATCTTCATCAGTAATAGATAGAACTTCTTTGGTTGAAATAATTGAGTTAACTGCTGAGTTACAACTGTAAGCATCTGGAAGTGTACTAGCAATTGACCTGCTATGAAATATGCTAGAACAGCTATTTGACAATAAAATAAAAGAGTACATAACTACTAATTTTAACAAACTCATAACGATCTTCTCGGGATTTTAGAGAATTAATTTAACTCCATGAAAAATGAAGCAAATGTGATTTTGCTCGGTTGAACTGTCAATTTATTCGACAGTGTATGTAACTTTGTTGCATGTATAGGGCCACGACTAGAATACTTACATCCTTTTGTGCTATGATTTTTCTATGAAAAAAATAATCCCCACAATACCCCATTTTGTAAAAACTATCTCCCTAGCTGCGATTACCTGGGCCTTGGCCACAGGAAGTGTGGCCTACGCTAAATTTGAAATACCTCCCAATTGGACTGGAAAGGCCCGCGGCGAAATGCAGTATCTAAAAAAAGTTACTCCCAGAGAGTTGCCAGAATTAGTAGAAGAGCGCTCTCCTAATCAGAAGGCCGATTTGATTTTTATTTCTAAATCAACTCGACAACTATTTCTAATGAAAAATGGCGAAGCATTTAAAGAGTATCGCATTTCCTTGGGACTAAATCCCACCGGATCAAAATTATATAAGGGAGACTTTCGTACTCCTGAAGGTTTATACACCATCTCGGCACATGAACCCAATAGTGACTATCACAAGGCGTTGCGCATAAGTTATCCAGATAAGAATGACATCAAACGCGCCAACGATCTTAGTAAATCTCCCGGCGGTGATATTATGATTCACGGAGAGACAAATGATCCGGGAATTCTGGCCAAGATTCTTGAGGCCTTGGGTTTTGAAAACTACGAAGATATATCCAATGATTTTATCTATCGTTTCAACTGGACACGCGGTTGCATTGCTGTTCGCAACAATGAGGTTGAAGAGATATATAACGCTGTAAAAGATGGGACAAAAATCTGGATTCAACCATAGCACCTAATATTTACTTAAAAAGAAAAATTGCTCTCTGGATTTGGCGCATGCTAATAGTGCTTTTGGCCTACAACGCTTACGCTGATAGTTGTAAAAATGATTGGCAGAAACTATTTGTCAAATTTAATAAAAACAATTTGCGCTGCACCCAAGACAGAGAGAATCTTCAACAAGATTATGCAACGTATGAATCAGTATCAAATAATTTTTCCTCTCTTCTAACAAGATGTTCATCCTTTTTATTAAATGATCTATCCGATAACAATCAAACAAATGCGCTCTGGCATTTTCTTCACAACCAAAATCATCCGGATCATTCGGCCACTACCGAAACGTTAGAAAAAAACATTAGATCTCTTCTACAACTGATATCCATTGGCACAATATATTCAAACAATGAAATACTCTTCAGTCCACTAGATATCGAAAGCGTTAACGAAAAAAACAATGATGCTGTCATTGATTTGATGAAGCTAGACGCCGTCTTGGCCCCTTTTAACTCTGGGCCAATAGTTCCTCTGCTGCGCCAAAAACTGGCCATTTATATTGCCATCAAATATGCAGATCATCCTAAAATGCAGAAAGATTCTCATGATATAATCGCCACCATTTTAGAAGGAAATCAATCCGAACTCTACTCTTCTATTTTGGCCTACCTAGATTATCCTTCTAATGAAGAACAAAACCTTCTGGCCAAATATGGAACAAGTAACCTCGCCTTTTATGACTTGGCCATCAGTGAATCGGACTACGAAACGGAAAATCTTTTTTGTTCGTCAAAACTCAAAAGTGAACTGACAATGCAAGAACTCTATCGGATATGCAAAGATCGCCATAATCCGTTAGGTGAGACGACTCTATTTAATCGAGGCATATTAGAATGTCTGACAAAAAAAAATGAACGCTATTTCCAAGGATTACCTTTTAATGCAGAATCACTAGAAGAAATATTTGCCATACCAGCGCTTAAAAACAACTCCATCCAAAAATTAGCAGGTAGTAATTACCAAGACCAATTAGTCGGCAATCAACATGACTTTATTCGGACAAAACTTAAGGACTTTTTGCGCAAACATGAAGTTCCTATAAGTAATTACGAAGACAACAATCAGAATAGTTCTTTGGCCGCTCAAACTCTGATCACTCAGCTGCCTAACTCTAACGGAAACTACAACATTCTTATTGCCAATAGTGATCTAGATTTCGTTTCTGCCAATTACGCCTTAAAAAAAGATGGCAGCAATTCCTGGCATCTTGGGCCTGTTCTAGACGATACCTCTTGGTCTTCACATCGTAATGGCAATGGACTCTATCATCCATTGTCTGTTTCAATTGATAGTTCAAGCATTTTAAAAATTCTCTTCCGTATTCCCAACAAAGATCTAATAAAAGAGGAAGAAAAAAACTTTATATTAGTTTTTAAAAATATAAAAAATGGCCAACATGAACTTCTGCGACTTCATTTCCCTTTAGAAGTTAAAAATCAAAATAGCGTTAACAACTTTTCATCGGCCTTACTCCCTGCAACGGCCCCGCCATACAACTTTTTTTTGCTTGACGGGATTATCAAAGGGGCCCTAGTCGGAGGCCATAAGTTAGGAGAAAGCGACGAACGTGACTGCAACTACTACGTGGAGGCATTGGCCGAGCTTGGTTATACTCCAATCTCTATAAAAAATGATATTGGAGTTGAAGAAAAATTAATGAATCTGATAGAAAAAAAAGATATAGATTTTTTAATCAAATCAGCACATGGTAACGGCAGTGATTTTGAGGATGGATTATATCAAAGCTGTCCTCTCGTTCATTACTACACATTTACAAAAGAAAACAACAAAGAAATGCATGTCCTCTGTCAACCGGTCAAATGTTCAGAAAAACCGATCTATCTATCTTACAAAAAATTTTTTGAGGCCCTTGCCAAAAGAACACACCCTCTCTTTTATGGTAATATCGCTTGTTCCTCGGAGGCAAAATCGGCCTTTGAAATGGCCAGTATCTCTGACTTAAATAAACTTCAGGAGATTTCCACATATAAAACAGTAACTTTCTCTGGCACTTATTTTGATGTTTCAGATTTTGATACCTATCTTGATATGGCACTTTTGCGCATGATTGATAATCAATGGAATTACGCTAAATTCCGGACTCATGCCGCCCAGATAAATCCCGACACTCAAAAACCATATTTTACAAACTATGTAGTTAATCTTCCAGATGATCCTCAGGCCATAGAACGCCTACGTATCCATATTCAAGGCCAATTGGCCGATGGAAAGATTTTACGTCAACCGAAAATATTTGATATCCCTTCTCGTTAGTATTTAGCAATGGCGTAATTTATAACTGACTCCATGAAAAATTTACCGACTAATATAATGCACATATCTTTTTATTTCAAAGCGCATTATATTCATGCCAGTTTTAAATACTCAAAAATCAGGAATTTTTTTATGAAACATCTAATGCAATTATTTTTAGCACTTTCAGCTTTTCTAATTTCTACGCAAATCTCTATTGCCGCCAACCTACAAGTAGTAAAAACTTTAGACGGAAGGGCCGTTTACTGCCAAGATGATCGAGATGAACAAATGATGAAAGGTAATAAGGCCGTCTCCGTTAACGTTGCCTCTTTTCAAAATTTAACGCAAGATTTGGCAGACATCGAACTACAAATACGCTTTGTTAAATGTAGTGATGCCAGCTGGCATTTAGACAGTAATCCTACTTCTGAAACATACACCACTATCTCTTTAGATGATGGAAATGAAGTGGAAGTAACAACCACCTATGAGCAATTTAAATTAATTATCACTGATGATGAAAACCAAGTACTAATTCAAAAGGCCCTAACTGGCGCAGAATCTTCCGGCCAAGAATTGATTAACTTTCAAGTTCCACAATCTATTTTGGCCCTTGGCGTAAACGTAACTATCTTGGCCGTAACTGAATTTTTTAGCAGCGATAGAACTCCATCCGAAGGGAAACACTTGGTAAACTTTGGATCTTTCCGATTACACAGCAAATAGTATTGCTACTTTAAAAACGAAGTGGCCCACCATAGGTGCTATTAGGCTTTTACTCTTTTGATACACATACCCAAGAAGAAAACCCAAAAATAGTATTGGTATGAATTGAATAAATGAAAATCCCAAAATAGCGAAGAAAAATGAACTTAAAGCAAGAGATATGCGCTCTCCATACTGTTTGCTCAATCCGGCCAAAATAATTCCGCGAAACGCGATTTCATAAACAACAACGTGGCAAATTGTGGCCAAAATAGTTATCCAACCCATCTGTTGGCCTATAGAAGGAAATCCCATTTTCTTTTCTAATGCATGTGCCCAAGTCGCGTAAAAATAAAAGAGAGCTGCTACCGCTAGAAAATTACGCAGGTCCTTCCATCCAATCGAAAAAAGATCGTCTATGTTTAAATTATACTTTCTACTCATCAAATAGATAATTATGGCCATTCCTATTATCGTCACCCAAAAACTATTAACGTTATAAAAATAAAATTTAGAAAAAAAGCTAAAAATAAATAGCACCAAAAAAAACAAAATCGCCACTCCGGCAGTTGGGCCCTGCCCATTTTGCGACATAACATTCATCGCATTTGCAAAAATGTCCTCTGACTTTTTGGCCTTAAACTCTTTCAATATAGATCCGCGCGTCAGACCTAAAATTATGCCTGCAGGAAGCCAATTGCTCATCACAACAAAAAATAGATGGTACCAAGCAATCTCTTGCACAAAAAGATATTTGGTCAACAAGATAGCATTAACATAAGGCACGACAAGCACTATGCCCTGAAGTGAAATATTTGTAGATATGGCCAAAAGGCCAATCGGCAACAAAAACATAATTGAATAAGAAGCAATTATTTGCGCCTGATGAGCACTACTGGCAAAGGACACTAAAAAAACAAGTGCGGCAGTAATCAACACTACTAGTGAAAAAATACAAAAAATCAGCAAAAAAACTTTTGCCATAGGTATCGCAAAAATAGAGCTACTACCCGATTCTATTTTGGAAAAATAGACAACTACAGTGAAAGAACTAATTCCATAGGCAAAAAAACTGGCCATGGCCTGAACAACCACTGCAACAAATTTACCAACAGAAATATCTCCTTCACTGATGGCCGTTAAATAAAGCGAGTAAATCGTATTATGTTCACGTTCTCGAACAAAAGATAAAATAAGTGGAGGTAAAATTGTTGTGATTAACATATATATCACCATAACAGAAACAATCTTGGCAACCTCCCAGCTACTTTTTTTATCTACTCCACTTAAATCATATTCGCGAAAAACAAGATCACGCCAATCACGCGTTGAGATTTTTGCCTTCACCATTTTTTCTTCCATCTGAAGTTCTCTAAATTGTCGCAATTTATTTTTTAGCTTATCAACTTTGTTTAAACTCTCTTGATCAATTTCATCTAAATACAGTTCAAAGTGTAAAAGGGCACTCCCTTCACTTCCACGCATTACTAATAAATTGCTGAATTGATTTTGCTTTAGTCCCATGCGTAATTGGTTTTTAACAAAATTTAATTCTTGCACAAGCAGATCTCTCAACATTGTGTTCTGTAAATATGCACGAAGATCTGTACTACATTCTAAATCAGCTTGATTCCTATTCCGCTGAACAATTAATTCGCCATCTAATCTATTTAATTTTTCTATCTGTGCTGACAGTTCTTTATTAATAACTGGTACGACTTGATAGTTTTTCGATAACTCACTTATAAAATCGACACTCTCTGCTTGTCCGGCACCAGCTGTCAGAAGATATATTTTTTCTACATCTACCGCCGATGGTATAAATGCCTTTTTAAATATGCTTGCTAAAAAAACTCGATCAGATAATAAGGCCAATATCACCGAAGCAAGAACAAAAGGTAAAATATAATTAGCAAAGATTAAATATTTATCACGGATCGCATATTTAATCTCTTTTTGAATAACTAAGTTGAGATGAGAAATATTCATATGAACTATGCGGCCTCTCGATAATTTCTTACGAGATTAATAAATCCGGCGGTAAGATTGAGCGCATTCATTTCTTTTTTTAAGCTATCTGCACTATCAAACGCAATTAAACTTCCCTTATCTAAAATGGCCAAGCGATCTCCACAATATTCTGCTTCACTAACAATATGAGTTGAAAAAATGATTGTCTTACCTCGTCCTCGCTCCCTGCGTAAAAGTTCCATAATGTAGTTACTACTAATAACATCTAGTTCTGCTGTTACTTCATCTAAAATTATTATCTCCGGATCATGAAGTAGTGTAGAAGCAATCAAAGATCGCTGTTTTTGGCCAGAAGACAGCTTGGAATAACTTCTGAATAAAAAGCTTTCCATTTCTAATTCATAGGCCATTTTCTCAATTTTTATCTTTAGTATTGGCCGAGGGATATCACGCAACCGACCTAAAATTTCTAAATTTTCGTAAACTGAAAATCTATCATACAAAGACATACCTCTCGTTAAAAATCCCATATTCCTTACAATCTGCAAACGGCCGGAGTTAAAATCTAATCCATTGATAACTATTTTACCCATCGTGGGAGCAACAATTCCTGAGAGCATCTTAAGCAAAGTCGTCTTGCCAGCTCCGTTACCACCCAATAAGGCCACAATCTCTCCAGATCTAACGCTAAGAGATAACTCATTAACCACAGCTCTCTCTTCATAAATTTTACTAATACTGTGAATATCGATTGTCATGGCCACCACCTATCCACTCTATCGGTGAAAGGAAGTAGTGATTTAATAAGCAAATTAGTCGGATTTTATTAGGGAAATTTCCACCTGTTTTTTGGAATTTTAACTATATCCTTGAATGAATTCCTTCAACTAATAAAGTTTTGGAGGAAACAAAAGGTACAAAGGAGAACAAGACATCCCACCATCTATTTTTAATGGTAACTTTTAGTGCAGACAGCTTATCACAATTAATTCCATCTTCTCGCAAAAATGATTTCAAACGCACTTCCTGTGAAACAATATGGCCAATTGGCATCAAAATGGATCTCTCATATCTAAAGTAATTTTCATCTTTAGCATTGATCTGATCACTCCAATCTGCGGTAGTAGTACAGCCTCGCGGGGTTAAACGAATCCCAGAAGCACACGATGCAAAAAACAAAGAGAATAAAAACAGAAAATATATTAAAACTATCTTATGGATATCTTCTCTCCTTGCCCAATAATTTTATAGTTAACTGGAAAATACATTCCAAAAGAAATAAGAGTCAAAAACAAACTATACATTGTTTGATATTCTTCAATAACCAGATGTGCTCCGGCCGTCATCGCATTTTCTCTTATCTCATGGTCAAGCCACACTGTCCGCTCTGCTGGCACAACTCCCCAAAGATAAAAGTTTGTAACCCCTTCCACCACGAAATTATCCTTACAACAGGAACGTTTTGAAATTGCCACTGGAATTTCACTAGAAGATTTATAAACAACGGTGCTACACGAAGTTAAATTAACTACCAAAATAATATATCCAAAGGCCAAGCACTTTCTCATGAAAAAAATTCCAGACTAATTCCCGATCGCTGATGCATCTTTTCCATTATACTGGGGACTAGGCCACTTTCCACTAAAATACCATTCTCTTCTACCCCAATATCTTGTAAAAGTAGATTATCACCTTCCATCCCGGTTAATTCCGAAATAGAAGAGACTATTCGATGGCCATTACGGTCGCGGCCCAATTGAATAATAATATCTACTGCCGCAGCAATTTGTCTTTTTATCACCGCCGCGGCCATATCCATTCCGGCCAAGGAGTATAACGTTTCCATTCTTAACAAGGCCTCACTGGTAGAGTTAGCATGGATAGAACTCATACTCCCTTCATGTCCAGTATTCATTGCTTGCAACAAATCAAAGATCTCTCCACCTCGCACTTCTCCAATAATTATTCTATCTGGCCGCATTCTCAGCGCATTTTTTATAAGATCCCTCATTTGTAGATGAATTTGTTGCTTATCACTTCCTACAAAATTCCTACACTCTAGTCGCACACAATTTGGCACCGCAATAGATAATTCAATCGTATCTTCAATAGTAACAATTCGATCAGTGATTGGAAGTTCATGCAACAACAAATTCATAAAAGTTGTCTTCCCCACCCCTGTTCCTCCGGCCACAATACAATTAATTCGAGATGAAACTAATGCTCGCAAAAACTCCACCCATTTACTATTGAGGCCAAACACATTATGGCCTTCTTCAAAGGAGGAAAAATGAGGAAGATATTTGCGAATCGTAATTGCGTCATGGCCAACGACGTATGGCGGACGAATAATATTTATTCTACTACCATCTGGAAGTTTACCATCCATAATTGGAGAGATTTTATGATCATCTCGCCGATTAAAATCATAAACATCGTTAATAAAATCCTGAATATCAGCAAAGTGCAGATGAATATTTAGCTGAATAAATTGTCCAGCTCGTTCCACAAAAACCATATCAGGAGAATTAATAACTATTTCAGTTATTCCTTGCTTGCGTGACAGATCATTTAACATCTTCCAGACTGAGTTATTACTACTTTCATGATTCATAAAAAAGCTCTGAGCTATTCGACCATATCATTAATAAAGTTATCTTCTTCATTGATTGAATATGCATAATTCAACATATTCTTCATATAAATGTTTTTCTGTCCAATATTCAATTTTGCATAAATTTGAGCAAAGCTAAGCTTACCCTGCAAACTCTTCTTTAGTTCGGCCAGTCCTAAAAAAAAGTTGAAATGGGCCATGGCCAGTAGTATCCAATCAATTTTAATTATCTTACTGCTTGCCAACGGTAAAAGATCAATAACGTAATCTGGTATAGAAGCAATGCAATGTTCGCTATGCAAGTGGCCATTATCAATCAACTCAATATCTACAAACTTCAAATAAATTGCTAACAACAATCCACGGGAATACCCTTCTACAGAATATTTTTTTAACTTCCCTTCGAAAATCAAAAGATCTTTAATCAAAGAATAATCATCTATCTCGGAGAAAAAATTATTAATCTTGTAATATACATATGCCGCAGACATACGATTCCGGATCCCCGTCCAACCTAAATTTTTTATCAACACTTCTGCAGTAAGTGGGCCACTACCATTACTTTTAAAAACAAGATTAGAGACTGCCTGGAAGGATTCACTTTGTGCCCATTGAGTATTTATATTTTTTGAAACAAAGTCTGCAGAATTCATATTTACTTTTAATAGATGAGTAAAATAGTCCGGCATCTCTAGCGCTAAACACTCTATCATTTTGTCTCCTATCCACTTATCTCTAAATTCTAGCACCTCATTTTTTTACATTCAACCTACATATTTGCATACGGCCACTTTTTATCTACCAAAGTAGTTAATCATTGATATAAAATAGAAGAAGTGAAAGCACCTATCATGCAAAAGATTGATTTAATCAAATGGCCAGAGCAAACATTGGCCTGCATCCTAAAGGAATATCCGCTGGGAGAAATTCCCCACTATTTAGATACCACTGACTTAATTCCGGAGAATTTTGAAATGTTTTTTCAACAACTCCTAGACGCCATCAACGAATTAAAAATTGATACTAGACTATCATATCCCACCTACCTGATCAGAAAAGACTTTAAATCTGATGCTATTCCAGTGCTTAATAGTGTTGATGGCCTCCCTAGTTTTTTTATGAAGCGCGCGAGAACATTGAAAGGTGCTGAACTATCATTACTTGGAAAAATAAAAATATTATTTCTTAAGGCCAACGATCGAGATTTAAAAGAAAAAGTTAAAGCTATTGGAAACATAAAATCACATCATAAAAACTTATACTCTGTTTGCAAAAAAACTCTCTTTTACGATAAGCTTTATCAAAATCTAAAAAAATCGGGCAAATAATTTATGGCCAAACTTAAAATACATTCTTCCAAACTTAAAGATGTTGTCACCGAAGAAGACCGCAAATTCATAGAAGAAGTTGCCGACGAATTTACTACTGAAGAAATTGAAAATGCCAGCGGAAAAAACCTAGTCTCCAAAGATAATCGTGGCGGTTTTGAAATCTACGGAATGCTGGAAACAGAGGCAAATCGTTTGGCAAAGCTAATTTCTTTTTGCAGCTTTAAAATTGAAAATGTCACCAACAAAAAAATGCTAACAAATTTAACCAAAGAACAAGAAGGCGTTTTTAGTGATTTAGAAACCAGACTAATCAAAGGACACTCCAAAGACGACTCTACCTTCAATCGTAAAATGGGATATATTTGGGATCGTGGATTTTCTGGAAAAGACGGCAATTAAAATACTAGAGCAGCTCGCTTAAATAAGTTCTAAGATTTGTGCTTGAATTACTTATTTTTAGTTTTCGCCGAATATTCTTTTTATGCGTAGTCACTGTTGCATAAGAAATATTCATAATTTCTGCTATTTTTTTACTCAAATTTCCAACTTTTACTAACCGACAAATTTCTATTTCAGTAGGCGTTAGATTGTATTTTAAATTAACAATTTTCCTATAGAAATCACTTGTTATATTGTTTAAGTTAGATTTTAAAAGTTCCACATCCGAGGCAACCGGCCCATCAATTAATGGAATAATATTTTTTTCAATATTCAAAGCAATATTCTCTTTAATGGCGGCCTTTTCTTCTTCTAGTCTAGACAAAACGTTTTTCAAAGTGACATTGGCATCCTGTAATTTTTGGCGTTCATCAATAATCTCTTGAGCATTAATTAAACGCTCAACTGTTTTGCTAATATTATCGCTGATTGCATCAAGTAAATGAACCTCTTCTTTAAAAAAAGGTCCCTGATCTGCTTGGGGGAAATTGCGCTCGTAATAAACTTCAATCCGCCCAACCACGGCCCCATTTACTATTAAATTTCGTGAAAGGCCCCAGCGACTTTCCACAAAATTGTCAGTATTGTAGCTATGATCTTGAAATGTAATTTTACAAGAAGCAAATTCCTTAAAGTTAAGGCCATTTATAACTATTTGCGGAGTATCTTTTAAAATATCCGAGGCCGTAACCTGCGGGCGTTGTACTAACTTAGAAAAAGCATACAAACAATCAAGTTCACTATTTCGCTTTTTGAGTTTGTAAATCAATTGATCTTTTTCTATCTCTGCCATTTTTCGCTCAGTAATATCGCGGCCAGTAAGCACTTCCCCTATAATTAGTCCATCATCGTTACGAATTTTTTTACGCCACCAGGACATTAATCTAGGGACTCCATCTTTTCGTTCCTGCCAATTAATTACACAAAAAACTTGCTCACTATCTTTTAAAACTGGCTGAATGTTTTTGTAATCTTCGGTTGGATTATGTAAAAAATAGGAAATCTCCTTACCAATAGCATTCTCTCCAAAGAAATTTATACCAGCACGATTCATCCAGGTATAAACTCGATTGTTATCTACTGTGCAAATTATTTCCGCCACTGAATTTAATAGAATTTTTGTATCAAATGGGAACATACAAAACAAAATAGTCTGCTTGTACAATTTAGTCAATTACCATAAAAAAATTGCCCCTAATTTGCCTCCTCCCCCCATATTTAATTATACATACCCTGGACTGATCTCTACAATCACCCTCGGAGAAATTATGAAACAAACTCATTTAGAAGCATTGGCCAAAGAATACTCCTTCGGAGAAGAGTTAGTTAACAGTATAACCCATGGATTCGGCACTATCTTTGGAATCATTGCACTCGTTTTAATGTTACTCCGAGCAATAGATATGCAGCAAGGAGCAGTACTTGCTAGTGCTATCATCTACGGAACTTCGATAATCCTTCTCTTTCTAGCATCGACCCTTTACCACGCAATACCATATCAAACAGCAAAACAGTTTTTTAAAAAAGTTGATCACGCAGCAATCTACCTGATGATAGCCGGATCATATACTCCATATCTTCTTATTACACTTAAAGGAGTGTTAAGTCCGGTCTGGCCACTTTCAGTTTGGGGTCTGGCCGTAATAGGTGTTTTTTACAAACTTTTCTTTATTCACAAATTTCGTCGCCTTGGACTTATCAGCTATCTCGGCATGGGATGGATCTCCATCATGATTATTCGCCCTCTCTATTCGCACTTAGAGCTTTGGGGGTTCTTACTGCTCTTTATTGGTGGACTAATATACAGCCTTGGTGTTTTTTTCTATGTGGCAGATAATAAAATTCCCTACAACCACTCTATATGGCATTTCTTTGTCCTCGGCGGATCAGTTACACAGTTTTTTTCAATCTACAAATTTGTGATGTCTGGCCGATAAAAGATCACCTTCCTTGACTGCCTTGCTGTATTCCCTATCGTTTGCACCAATGAACTAAAGTTCCTTGGCAGAATTTTCCTCCTAATTCAACTTTAAGCATATTCATTTATACTTTTATTGTACTCTTTTTACTGGAGATAATTTGCTTTTAAAAATTTTTCATCTCCTTATGGTGGCCACTCTTTGGATTACGCTTACGACGGCACATGCCCAGAGCATCCTCGATAGTGCCCAATATCTTTTTTTTGAACCAGGAGATAACACCCGTCTAAGCGTTGATATAGGGTTTAAAAACATTTCTGTAGATAAATCAGCAGAAATAGTTGCTCAAACGTTAGGTGGAAAAATAGAAAAAAGAAACACTGTTGATTATATTTTGCAAGAGATAAAATGTAAGGCTTTCACAGCAGTCAGTGATTTAGTCTGATTTATCTGCCATCCTTGAAAAATAGTTATCAAATAAGGAGGCATACTTTATGTTACAATTGAATTTAGAAAATTTAAAAAAATTAGTAAGAGATGCAAAAGCTAAAAGTCCCAACCGCCACATCTATCCAGAAATAGTTAAAAATGGTGTTGCTCACTTAC